>Ga0187833_10002521_pt1 | contig 19508 bp, 23 predicted proteins | sample ETNtaG_37_FD_167968 | JGI IMG/M metagenome (GOLD analysis project Ga0187833, IMG submission 167968) | Marine microbial and viral communities from oxygen minimum zone, Eastern Pacific Ocean - ETNP2014_SV_400_PacBio MetaG (Illumina Assembly) | ecosystem: Environmental > Aquatic > Marine > Hypoxic...
AGGGTTCGTGTAGTAAGAAATGCAGAGAAAGTAAGGTCTACAGCCGAAGTAATGGAGTTTGCCAAAGACCTGGGAAACGCAAGAGGAGACATGCAGGAAATCTGTGTCTGGGAAGAAGGCGTGGGTGTTACAAATAAGAAATTATTTTATTTACAGGCTATTCACCAGGAATCTGATGTAGTTCTGGAAAACATTGACGCAATACGCGCTGTAACCGGCTTCAAAGACGGCCAGAAGTCAATAGAAATGACAAACAAGGCTTTGGGTGTGGATAAGTTTTAAGCTTTCTCAAACAGCTCATTGACCTTAGCCCAGTTTATCACATTAAAAAATGCACCTATGTAATCAGGCCTTTTGTTCTGATAATTTAGATAATAAGCATGTTCCCATACATCGATGCATAAAAGGGGCACTTTACCTTCTGAAATCGGCGTATCCTGATTAGATGTGCTGATGATGCTTAACTTTCCACCATCCACAATAAGCCAAGCCCATCCAGATCCGAATGTACCAACAGCAGCTGCAGTAAACTCTTCTTTGAATTTATCAAAACTTCCAAACTGCTCATTAATAGCATCTCCTATTTTTCCAGTATCTTCTCCGCCATTAGGTCCAATTACCTGCCAGAAAAAACTATGGTTTGCATGACCGCCTCCATTATTCCTTACAGCAGTTCTTATATCCTCTGGAACTTTATCAAGATTCTTAAGAATTTCATTTACATCCATATCTTCAAACTTAGTTCCATTTACTGCTCCATTTAATTTATCAACATAAGCCTGGTGATGTTTAGAATGATGTATTTCCATTGTCTTGGCATCAATATGCGGCTCTAAAGCATTATATTCATATTCTAATTTTGGTAATGTATGCATTTTAAATCACCTCAAAAATTAACTATTGTTAAGTTAGAGATAACTTGGTATTTAAATATTTTTCTATTAAATTAATTCAATAAGTTTTTATATTAATAAACAAGTGTAAAATAAAAAAGTGGTAATCATGTACGATATAACCCTTGGCAGGAATAAGGAAGATCAAAAAAAATATGGAATCCAAGGTACGGTTTTCATAGGAAAGCATTACGTAAAGATGGGCCAGGTTACTTCTCTTTCTAATAAGATATACATGGATGTTGCAAAAAGCCATGTTGTTTTTGTCGTAGGAAAAAGAGGTTCAGGAAAAAGTTACACATTAGGCGTAATAGCAGAATCCATTCTTGACCTTCCTGAGGAAGTAAGAAAAAACCTTTCCATAATAATGTTAGACACGATGGGTATTTACTGGACCATGAAATATCCCAATAAGGAAGATGAAGAGCTTTTAAAAGAATGGGATTTAGAAGCAAAACCATTGAATGTAAGCATCTTCACACCTACCGGTTACTATAAAAAATTCAAGGAAGAAGGTATTCCAACAGATTTTCCTTTTTCAATAAAGACTTCTGAGCTAAGCGCTTTTGAATGGTCTGAAACATTTAGCATTGATGTAAACAGCCAGATGGGAGCATTAATTGAAAGAGTAATTGAAAATTTAAAAGAAAGCGGCGAAAATTATGGTATTGATGAGATGATCGAAGCAATAAAAAATGATGACCGTTCAAATAAAGAGACAAAAGATGCAGCTGAAAACCGCTTCTTGGCTGCAAAACACTGGGGACTGTTCGACAAACAAGGCACTTTGCTGGAAGATTTAATAATCCCAGGACAGATAACAGTTTTGGATGTAAGCTGCTATGCTTATATCCCCGGCTCGCAAAACTTAAGGGCTTTGGTCATAGGGTTAGTATCCCAAAAATTATTTGCCCAGAGAATGACAGCGAGGAAAGGAGAAGAATATGAATCAATCTACAAAGAAACACATTTGATTGAAAAAGAGGAAGAAGAAAGAGAACCTTTAATCTGGCTCGTAATTGACGAAGCTCATGAATTTCTTCCCAATCAAGGAAAAACAGTAGCCACGCAACCATTAATAACTCTCTTAAGAGAAGGTAGACAGCCAGGAATAAGTTTAGTTCTTGCTTCTCAACAACCAGGAAAAATACATACTGATGTTATTACACAATCTGATATTGTCATTTCCCACAGAGTAACTGCAAAAGTAGACACCCAGGCACTAGGAGCGATAATGCAGAGTTATATGAGGGAAGGCTTAGATGCGCAATTAAATTATCTCCCAAAAGTTAAAGGAGCAGCCTTGATTTTTGATGACATAAACGAGAAAATATATTCTATGAGAGTTAGACCAAGATACACATGGCACGGTGGCTCAACACCTTCTATACTCCTAAAAAAGAAAAAGATATTTGAATTTTAATGCTCTCTGAGAAATTCTATTCTGCCTAATTGCAATATCAGGATTACAAGCACTGTTGCTGCTATAGTAATACCATACTCTCCTAAACCCGCAGCTATGCCGATAGCAGCAACTGTCCACATAGAAGCAGCAGTTGTCAAGCCTCTTACATGGTCTTCTGCCCTGAAAATAGTTCCCGCACCCAGAAAGCCTATGCCCGTTACAATTCCGGCCAGCATCTTGGCAGAATCATCACCTGTAAAAGATGTGGTGCTTACAACAGTAAACAAAGCAGCGCCCATACCAACAAGCATAAGTGTCCTTAAACCAGCTGGTTTGTTTGCCACACTTCTTTCAAAACCAATTAAGCCTCCCGCTACTGCAGCAACTACCAGCCTAAGTAAAATTTCCGGCTCAACCATTTCTATTGCCATTACTTTATATTCATGAGATATTGGTTTAAATACTTTTTTGTTTATCATACTATTTCGCAAAAAAATTTATAAACCTCATCTAATCCCCCCATGGTATGGCATTTTCAAAATCATTCCCAAAAACCAGCAAAACCAGTAATTATCCTCAATGGGAAGAAATTACATTAACAGGCGAAGAGGAAAAAGGAGATAAAAAAATGCCAAGACCACATGAAATACCGCCTCATGAAAGGCACGGTTATGAAAGACCACCACATGAGGAAGTCCTTGAAAGACTTGATAAAGTAGAAGAAACATTAAGAAGAATAGAAGATAAATTAAGGTAATCTTTTATTCTTCTTTTTTATTTTTTGCTACAGGCAGCATAGCTTCATCCGGCCCATAAGTCATTGATATCAAAGAAGATATGAACATCAAGACAAAGAATATTGCAAAGGTAAGTCCCCACCTTGGGCTTGCATTATAAACATAAGTAGCAGAAATAATAACTCCCATCATGCTTGTAATCATAAACCCGCCGTTTAATGGAGCAACATTAGATAATCCCATGATATACACCTCTTTTTACTAATCTTTGACTTTAATTTATTTAAATTTAACGAAAATCCGGGAATTTTCGTGAAATTTAAGCTCAAAATTTTTAATTTTCACTGTTTAAACTTAACAAATTTTAACTTGTTAATGTCTTTTCTTGCCTTCTCAACACCTTTGACAAATTTATTCATAAACTTTTCCATCTTATCACAGGCAATTTTCTTTAATTCTCCAGAAGTCATTTTTCCGGATTTATAAGATTTATAGATTTTATTCAATTCAGCATCATCTTCAACCAAATGCTGCTTCATTAATTCAAAGACCATATCTTTCTCAATAATAGCGCCTTTCTTCCTATGTTCTGCTAAAGTGTCTCTGCCGCCGCTCAAAGCCCTCATAATCTTTTTCTTCACAATTCCAATGTCTTCCGGCAGCTCTATGCAGCTTTCTGGCCTTGACTTAGACATCTTAATAGACCCGTCTAAAGATGGAGTATATTTATGGTATAATCCAGATGGTAAAAAGAATCCTTTTTCTTTTACTCTTCTAACAACATCTCTTGTTAATCTTATATGGGGGTCCTGGTCAACACCAACTGGAATAATCCCTGGCATTTTCTCCTTAAATTGGGGGTATAATATATCTGCCACTTGTATCACAGAAGCCATTATCTTTCCCGGATCCGCACTGCCGTATATTGCCTTAAATTCATTTAATGTAATTTTCTTTGCAAACTCATAGGCATTATTCATAACATCCTTATTCTCAGATTGAAAATAAAAATTAGTCTTTTTGGCATCTAAACCAAGTGCAACATAAGCCGGAATGTGAAAATCCAAAGCTCTTTTTCTTGCTTCTTTCAATGCAATTCCTCTTGTAGAAGCTGCCTCTAAATCCGCAACCAGAATATAAGCCTCAGCACCATGCTCCTGAAAATACCTTATATTTTCAATAACCATCTTTGTGCCAAAATGTATTTTTTCATTAGAAGGCATTATCCCGCTCAGAACATAAAATCTCTTTTTAGTCTTAATAGCATCAGAAATTATCTTTAAGTCTCTACCGGCAAACACAACACCTCGCCGCATAATCCTGTTTGGCTTTGGAAACAGCTTAGAATCAAAGACCTCTAACCCAAAATCCTTTATTATCTTCTCATAATCTTCAAGCAGTCCAGAACCCCATGGGTCAATTATTTTCTTCATAGAATATTCATTATTTTAACTCTTATTAAATATTTTGTTTTACAGAGTCTAAAATTTTATTTATAGCTCCTACTTTGTCATCACTTTTAAAAATAAAAGAACTCACAACCAATACATTTGCACCAGCCTCAACAGCAATAGCCGCAGTTTCATCATTAACACCGCCATCAACCTGTATGTCCAGCTCTGGCTTCATGCCTCTTAATTCCTTAACCTTATCCATACAGCTTTCAATAAACTTCTGCCCTGAGAAACCCGGCTCTACAGTCATTATAAGAACCATCTCAACATCATCTAAAACATCTTTTATAGCATCCAAAGGAGTTTTTGGATTTATTGCAACTGATGGTTTGATATTATTATTTTTAATAAACTCTAATGTTTTTTTTAAATTACCACAAGCTTCCTGATGCACCGTTATATTATTAATTTTCAACTTTGGATTTGCATCAATGAAACTTTTAATATAATCCTCACTTGGCTCTTCAACCATCAGATGTATGTCAAGAGGAACTTTTGTATCAAATTTCTTCAATAATTCTGCTTGCGGAGTTATATTCGGAACAAACTTATTGTCCATAACATCAACCTGCAGTAAATCAGAATGCTTTTCTACTTCATTTATTTCTTCCTGCAATCTATCTTGATTAGCAGATAATATGGATGGAACGATTTTTATTTCAGGCATTTTTTATTATTAATTATTTTTTATTGTTTTTATTTATTATTGAGATTTTTTTAATTGTACTTACCTATTTTTGCATATAAACATTGCATGATCCTTTTGATATGGCTCTAAATCCCTATAATCAACTATAGTCAGCTCTTTTTCTAATCTTTCTCTTACTTCTTTAAATATTTGTTTGGGATACTTGGTAACGTCTATGCTTCTGGCTTTTAATGCAATTATGGCATAACCATCCTTTTTCAAAAATAAGTTTATGTTCTTTAAAAATATATCTACCTGGTCTTTCTGCGCAATATCCTGGTAAATAACATCAACCAAACTTATTCTTTCCATTAATTTTTTTGTATGATTAGCACTTTCTAATATTGCAGAAATATTTTTCCTTCCACTGCAATTAAAAATTAAATCTTTCATTACCTTAGGTGCAATATCAACAGCATAGACCAAGCCTTCTTTGCCAACAATGTCAGATACATGGCTTGCAGTAGTTCCTGAAGCGCTTCCAAGATATAAAACAGCATCTCCTTTCCTTAAGAAAATATTCTTGCAGCCATTCAAAATTGTAGTAGCAAGCTTGCTGCCGTAAGCATCCCACTCCCTGTATTCAATATTATTCTGCTTGACCAGCTGCTGTTCATCATAAACTCGTTTCCCAGGAGTCAAATTTACTGTATACAGCTTTCTCCCTCCATGGTCAGTATAGACTTCGAATATCTTTGATTTTGTTATCATGTTTAAAAATCACCTGTGATTTTTGACATCCTGAAAATCTTCGATTTTCATGATTTTAATATTGAATCTTAAACTTATCAACCAACCCCTTTTTTAGCTTATCACCAATAAATTTTCCTTTGAAATAATCAACTTTAACTGCAATGCTTAATTTATCAGCCAAAGCCCTTGCAGCCTTGCCGTGCACCTCAACCTTAGACTTTAGAATCAATTGATGCTCATGCAAAATGCCGTATTTCGGAGGCAAATTCCTCATTTTGTTTCTCATATGCCTGAATAAAGCCTTTTCTGCTCCTAAAATCTGGATTGTAGAAGCAGGCATCTCTGTCAATCTTTTTAAGCTTCCGGCATGGCTTATTAATTTTGCAGCAATTGTAATCCCGGCAATAACAGAGAAATTAGGGCATGTTTCTTTTTCCAGCTCCCCAAGATAAGTTTCATAATGTTTTTTTAATTTATAGAAATTATTAATCTGTGTTGCCAGCAGTAATATTGGTGAAACATCTTTATCCTTCAGCTCAGCGCCCATTGAATCCTTTTCATTAATATTTAGCTCATCTAATAATTGTTTTTTTGATTTTTTTAGTATTATTAAAGCAAACTGTTCATTATCCGCAATCTTATTAGAAATTTCCGGATTGTACAATGAATACCATTCCCTTAACTTCTTTGTCAGTAAATTTATTGTCTTGTCAATATCCTCCATGCTGTTTATTGTTTGAACTATTAAGGAATCATTGCCTACAGACTCTTTAACAGATTTTTTAGTAATATCCAAATTTTTCTTATAGAACTGGGAAAAATATTTTTTATTTTTAAAAAACAGCAATATATTATATAAATCCTCATCTGATGGTATTGCAATATCACTATGTTTCTGCCTTAATTTCTCTTCATATTTCTCTTTGTCTTTATACTGTTCAATATCCTTAAACAGCAATCCATCTATAAGCTTATAGTTCTCATTAAAGACAAAGCTTCCAATTATGTTTGAAAAGATGAATTCAGCCATAATAAAGGAAAATAAGCACTGACTTTTAAATATTTAGTAAAATCAACAAATAATAATACAAAATTGTAAATAGTATTAAATAATGGAAATAAAATATATACATAATTGAATGAAAATTAAAATAATGCAAAATGACTTTAATCTACATAACCTGCAAAGATGAGAAAGAAGCAGTAAAAATATCAAAGCATCTGTTAAATAAAAGACTAATAGCCTGCTCAAACATGCATCCAATAAGGAGCATGTACCAATCAAACAACAAAATAGCAGATGAAAAGGAAGTTGTCATAATGGCAAAAACAAAAGAAAAAAACTATAAAAAAATAAAAGAAGAGGTAAAAAAGCTGCATAGCTACGACATACCGTGCATTCTTAAGATTGATGCAGAAGCGAACAAAAGCTATGATAAATGGGTCAATGAAGAAGTAAGGTAAAATACCAATTTCACATTAATAAAATTTATAAACAACCTTTTTCTTAGTTAGTTTATGTTTAGGATAATAAAAGAGGTAAGAGATATAAACAGGTTTAGAGAGATTCTCACAGTCCTGTTTGAGGAAGGATTTGATTTCTTAATAGGAAAAGTAAGGCTTAAGCATAAAGTTCCTATAACAAAACTCGTAAAAGCAAGAATTGAGAAGAAAAAACAGTTTTCCATAGAAAAAAGGCTTAGGCTTACTCTGGAAAGATTAGGGCCAACTTTCATTAAATTTGGACAGGTTCTAAGCGTAAGGCCTGATTTGATACCCAAAAGCTACACAAAGGAATTGGAAAACTTGCAGGATAAAGTCCCTCAATTTTCTTATACTATTGCAAAAGAACATATAAAAAAAGAGTTTGGAAAAGATATTGATGAAATATTCTCAACATTTGAAAAAAAGCCAATTGCTTCTGCTTCTATAAGCCAGGTGCATAAAGCCACACTCAAAAATGGAAAAATAGTAGCAGTAAAAATACAGCGCCCAGACGTAAGAAAAATAATGGAAACAGACATTGAAATAATGTTTTATGTTGCAAAGTTATTAGAAAAGAAAATCCCTAAAATAAAGAAATTTAATCCGGTGCAGATAATTGAAGAATTCTCAAAATGGACTGAAAAAGAGCTTGATTTCAAGAAAGAAGCAGTCAATGCAAAAAGATTTGCAAGTAATTTCTCTGGAGATAAAACTGTAAAAATACCGGAAGTTTATGATAACTTTACTACAGACAAAATTTTAACAATGGAATTCATAGATGGTATAGGGCTCCATAACCTTAAGCAGATAAAAAAGGAAAAAATAAATTTAAAACCAATACTGGAGCAAGGTTTCAATGCAATCTTAACCCAGGTTTTTGTACACGGATTCTTTCATGCAGACCCTCACCCTGGGAATATCATAATTACCAAAGACAAAAAAATCGCCTTTGTTGATTTTGGCATAGTAGGGTATTTCGATGAAAAGTTAAAAGCACAGTCAATAGATTTATTTTACGGAGTCATTGAAAATGATGCAGAAAAGATAGTGGACACTTTAGTTGAGTTAAGCAATACTGAAATAGAGGATAAAGATGAATTAAAATATGAAATTAGTGACCTGTTGCAGCCTTTGCAGGACAGCGATATAAGCTCAGTAAAGATAAGCCGTGTTCTTGAAGAAATACTGGAAATAGCATTAAATTACGGCTTGAAGATGCCAATATCCTTTATTTTATTTGGAAAGACCATAATAACTTTAGAAGGGATTGCCATAGAATATGACACAACGTTTAACCTGGTGGAAAGCTCAAAACCATTCCTGGAAAAAATAATAGCCAAAAGATACAACCCAGTATATGCATTTAACAGTCTCATGAAAAATATGCTGAAATTCAAAAAATTTACAGAAGAGCTGCCGGAACAAACAACAAAAGCATTAAAAAAGATAGAAACAGGCACAATTAAGGTAGACATAGAAGACACAGACATAAAGAAACTGTCTTTGGAAATAGACAGGTCTGGGAACAGGGTTGCCTACGCCATGTTGATAACTGCCTTGCTTATTGTTGCAGCCTTGACAATAAACTTTGGAGATTCATTTTTTTTAAATCTGCCATTAATGCCTTTTTTAAGTTTTTTGGCAGCTTTTATTTTATCATTAATTTTGTTTTTTTCAATTTTAAGGGAAAAAGTATTATAAAATAAACTGGAAATAGGAGGTAAAGTAAATGAAAGACATAATAAAAAAAAGCTTTCTGCTTGGGTTAGGCGCAGCAACATTGACGAAAAACCAGACAGAAAAAATAGTAAAGGAATTGGTAAAAAAGAATGCAGTGACAGTAAAAGAAGGCAAGGATATGGTGAACAAGGTAAAAAAAGCAGCTAAAAATGAAAGTAATAGGATAAAAAAGTTTGCTGGACAGGAAGCAAAAAGAGTAGCAGGAACAGTAAGTGGAGTGTCAAAAATACATCTTGGAAAAGTACAGAAAAGGCTGAAATCCATAGATAAGGAACTGAGTAGCAAGGGAAAAAAGACCTTGAAGGGAATAATAAAGCAGCTGTCAAAGTAAAACTGCCTTAATTGTACAAAACATGGAGGATTTTTAAGTATGCCTTTTGCAGTAACACATGTATTATCAGCAATAATCTTAGTTGACCTTTTTAGAGATTATATTGCAAAGCATAAGAAATACTTTACTTTGCATACAATCTTTATCGCAGGCTTTGCTGGTCTATTGCCTGATATGGACATACCTCTAAACTGGTTTCTTAACTTTTTTGGTTTAAACATAGTGCACCAATCCATAACCCATACGCCATTATTTGCATTAATTTTTTTAATTCCAGGACTAATATTATGGAAAAACAGCAAACATAAACCAGCTATGTATTTTTTTGTAATAAGCTTTGGAATTTTATTGCACATATCTTTTGATTATCTATTTATGGGTAATCATGGTGTAGGTATAATGTTTTTTTACCCATTTTCCAGTGCAACTTATGGGTTGAGCTTAATGCAGAGTGCCTCACCAAACTTTTTTGCGGGAATTGATGCAATAATATTATTGCTATGGCTCTGGCATGAAGAAATAAAGCACAAGATAAGTGATTTTATATGAAGTTCAGAATCTTCAGCCCATAGGTTATTAATGCTACAACAACTACTATGAATGCAGAAGTGAAAATATTTTGCTTTTTCTTGTTTTTATAGTAAGTTATTCCCATTGCTGCTGCCATTCCCAGAACCAGATAAAATAATCTCCAGTTTTTTGAAATGCCTGAATTAAAGACAAAAAACATTGCAATAGAAGCAGGAATTGCCCCCATTAGAATTATTTTCCAATTGTATTCTGACGGCATTTTACTTAATTATAGTACCTTCAAATTTCTTATTGCTCAACAAATTCTCAAAATTCTTCAGGTTTTTACCGATAATAACAACTTTAAGCTTTAATTTCTCAGCCTCTTTTGCAGCAATAGGGTCAAAAGGCTTGTTCAATCCGGCTTTCCATTTATTCCCGGAAATCTTCCTGTAATGCTCCCAGCAAATGTCTTTAATTTTCTTTGCATTTTTGTTTTTCTTTGGATCTTTGTCATAAACATAATCAATATTGCTCATATTTATTATTGTTTTAATTTTCAGATTTTTGGCAAGCAAAACAGCATCATAATCTGTTGACCAGCCGGGCTTCCATCCAGATCCAATCAAAATTTTTCTGGTGAACTTTACTTTCTTTGTTGGATCATCAATAATAAGCCTTTCAGCATTCCCTCCAAATATTGATTTCATGAACCAGGCATTTATCTTTGTCGCATGTATGCCCAACCAGTCTAAGTACTCATTGCTCTGCTTTGTAATACCAGAAGCAGCTTTTTGGTAATCCCTGGCAGTCTTTCCACCGCCGCAGATAATAACAAATCTATAGCCTTTTTTAATAAAGCCCTCAATTGTTTTTTTAAAACTCTTCAGGAATTTTACATCTATTTTGTCTGGAACTATTACAGAGCCTCCAAGCGACATTATAATTGTCTTTTCCATGAGAATGCAACCTAACTACCGTTATTTAAAGTTTTCCTTAATAAACTATCTCTAACTCCCAATCCCAATAAAACTAACACCTACAATAATCAAAGAAATTCCCATCCATTTCATAAAATTCATCTTTTCTCCTAAAAATTTAACAGAGAGCAAGCTTACCCAAATATAAGTCAATGCAACAAAAGGATACAAAATAGACAAATCGCCGCCTTTCAATGCAGGAATAAAAAGTACTGTTCCAAGAGCATACAAAGAAACTCCTCCAAACAAATGATAATTTGACATTAAGGATTTTATATTGGATAATTTTTTTGCAGATGCTTTCTTAAGCAATATAGGGCCAAAAGCTCCGACAAAAGTAGCTAAAATTACAAGTCCTATTGCCCATAACTCTGTTGCCATTACATACCCTCCGTTCTTGCAGCAGTTGTTTTACTGCCAAAGCCTATCATCACTATCCCGGCTATTATTGTAAAAACACCCAGCCATTTGTACAGGCTCATAAATTCATTCAAAAAATAAATGGACAAAATACTTACCCAGACATAGCTTGTTGCTATTATAGGATACAAAACAGAGACTTCTCCGCCTCTTAAGCTTATAATAAGCAGTATTCCTCCGATAATATACAATAAAATCCCAATAAGTATGTTTGCATTTGTGATTATGCTTAATAAATTAAATTCCAGCTTTTCAATTCCAGACTTCCAGAATATTTGCGCAGTAGAAGTAAGCAACGTGGTGAAAAAAACAATCCCAATTGCCCAAAATTTTGTTGCCATTTTTCTAATCCTTCAATAAAATTTCAATAGTCCTTGCAAACACAGGCCGTGAAATGAAAACTCCAATAGATGCTCCTAAGATTGTTGTTATTGCAAATCCTTTCAATAAGCCTGCTCCGGCAAATACTAATGGTACCAAAGCCACAACAACAGTAAAATAAGATGCCATTATGATGAAAAAAGCATTTTTTATTCTTTGCTTCCAGTCATATATTACTCCCTTCCCTCTTAAAGTCTCATCTGCAATAACAATCTGGTGGTCTATACCTGTTCCTACAGCGATTATTATTCCTGCAACAGCCGCAAGGTCAATGTTCCATCCTATTAAGGCAGCAAACCCTAATAAAATTATAACTTCTGATACTGACATAAGAACCATGGGTATTGCAACTTGCAGTTTTCTATATCTTATAAATATAACAATGCCTACAGAAATTAGCGCAACCAATCCAACCATCAGGGCATTTTTCAAAAATTCTTTCCCAAGCAATGGGCTTATAGCATCTATCTTCACAATATCTAATTTAACCGGCAATGATCCTGTTATCAAAACTGTTTGCAGCCTTTTCATATTGTTCATCGCATTAATGACTGCTTCCTGCTCTGAAGAACCTGTACCGGATCCTGATATTTGTATGCTGGTTGTTGCGCTTCCCTGCAGTTCAGCACCTATATTAAGTTCATCAACCTTAGTATCATCAAGATAAAGTTCTAAAGGAGATGATAGATAACTCCCACTATCTACTAGGGTCAAATCTCTTGTTGCATCAGCTTGTTTCTGCGCTGCTTCCGGAGTTATTGAAATGGAAAACCTGAATCCGCATACATTTTGTCCGGATGATCTATAGCATCCAACATTAGGGTTTATTCCGGCACAATCCGCGCTTCTGCAGACAAAAGTAATATCCTTTCCACCAACAAAAACACTTTTATTGCCTATTTGCGCTTCAAATTTACCTTGTTTTGCCAGCAAATCTCTTATCTCTTCTTCATTGGCTCCTGCTATCTCAACTAAAATATACTGGTTTCCAATTAAGTCACTTGCATCTCTTATTATTAGGTCGCTTAAACCATAAATATTCAAGCGTTCTTCCATAGTGTCAATTAGACTTTGCAAATCTTGTTTAGGCAGCTGAGTTTCAGGTTGTAACAAAACACGAGTGCCCCCTTGCAGGTCAAGACCTTTCCTTATGTTTGTTTTTGGGCTATTAAAAACCCTTATTCCTATATCTTCCGTCTCTTCGCTTATTTCCCTTGTTCTTAACCTGTACAAGCCTTGGTTTGTTTTTATCTGCACTGATTTGTTTGGTTCTAATGCACTGACATAATTATAATAATCCTCTACATCATTGATTGGCCTGTTATCAATTGCAAGTATTCTTTCCCTGTCTACGAGTTTTGTAGTTAGCAGAGGCTGCTGGATCCCGGCCTCTATTGCAGAGCTGTTCGCTATTAAATTCCTTATTGCAACTCCTTCTGCTCCGGGTCTTGGACTAATCGCAATAATTGCCAAAACTAAGAAGATCAATAGAATTATTACCCTTGCATTTGTAAATATTTTTTTTATTTTTATGTTCATTGTTCCATTAATTTTTTAGCTTTTCTTTCTAAATAAATTCTTAAAATCCCCACGTTCTGAATCCAGGTATTTATTAAATCAGTCAATAAGCCAATAAGCAGGATAATCATAATTTGCTTAATTACTTCTGACTGGGTAAATATTAATGCTGAAATTGCTACTGTAAGGGTTGTCAATGACATTGTGATTCCTGTTCTAAAAGCGCCGTAGAATCTCTCATTTTCCGTCCCTTCCTTCCTTTTCAGCACTCTTGTGGAAAGCAAAATGTTTGTGTCAACTGAATAACCTATCAACATCAGGAAAGCTGCAATTCCGGCTGTGCTTAATTTCATGCCCAATAAATTTACTATTGCCACTGTGATTAAAATATCTGAAAAAACTGCCAGAATAACTGCTGCTGAAGGTATTAGTGTCCTGAAATAAATGAAAACCACCAGTACCATCAATACAAATGCTATAAGCAGTGCTATGATTATTTCTTTAAAAAATGAAGCGCCTAAACTGGACCCAACAATTTCAATAGAGTAATCATTAGCTGTCAGCTCTCGATTTAATGAATTGCTTATCTCGTTGATTAATCTCTCTATTTGTTCTTCCCTATTTTCTTCCCCAATATCAGCCTCTACAATAACACCTACTTGTTTTCCTAACTGGCTTAATGATTTTATTGATAAGTCATTTGCAGGAAATTTTGAAGAAAGTGAATTTTCCAATTGTAAAATATCTATTTCTTGATTAGTGGGAAGTGTAACTGTGACACCGCCTTTAAGGCTTACATCTCTGTTGATAAAATCTCCGGTAGTAGCTACCTTGAAACCAATCAATAATATCGCTATCAAAAGAAGCGTAAAAGGTATTATCAGAAGTTTTTTGTACTGTGCTTCATATAGTCCCTTTAATCCAGACAAATCTGGCTTGAAGCTGAATGATTTCTTTTTCTCTTCATTAGAAACCTGAGATTGAGTTTCTTGTTCTTCTTCTTTGTTTTGACTAGTCTCTTCATCCATTATTCACAAAAAGAAAAGTAGTGATTTTATAAACGTTTCTATGGCAATGCTAATTTGATGTGCCTATTTAGAACATGCCTTTACAAATCCATAAAACAACGGTGATGGATTTCCCAACCTTGATTTAAATTCAGGATGCGCTTGTGTCCCAACAAAATATTTTAACTTAGGCAGTTCAACATACTCCATCAGCTTAGTGCCATCTTCCCTCAAATGATATCCTGAAAACACAAGACCTTTTTTCTCTAGCTCGGAAATAAAATTAGGATTTACCTCATATCTGTGACGATGCCTTTCCAGAACAACATTTTTATTTTCCCGGGTATCCAAAACTCCTAACCTAAATGCCTGGCTTTTATCTTTTCTGAGATTTTTAACCCTCTCAGTATCTTCTTTTAATCTTCTGGTTTCCTTATACAATCCTAAAACATTGCTTTTCTCCTTTAAAACAGCAGCATAAGCTCCCAGTCTCATTGTTCCGCCGTAATCACTTTTCTCCATTATTGCTTTTTGCGAAGATAAGATATCTATTACCGGAAATTTGGTATTTTTATCATTTTCTGTTGTGTTTGCATTTTCCATTCCGCAAATATTTCTCGCAAACTCAATCACTGCCATTTGCAGCCCATAGCACAACCCAAGATAAGGAATGTCATTTTCACGGCAATATTGAACTGCTTTTATTTTCCCTTCTACACCAGAACCTCCAAAACCACCTGGAACAATGACTCCGTCAAAATCTTTTAAGCTGTTTATCTTATCTTTAGAATTTTCAAATGTCTTTGCATCTACCCAGCTTATATCCACACCAACATTTAACGCAGCTCCGGCATGTATCAAAGATTGATTAATGCTTGTATAGCTGTCTGCCAAACTAAAATCTCCAATGTCAATATATTTTCCAACAATAGCAACCCTTACATTTTTCTTAGGATTTTTTATCTTCTCAACAAGCCTTTTCCACTCACCTAACTCCAAAGATTTTTTCGGTTTTAGCTTTAATTCTTCCAATATTTTCAATCCAAGCTTCTCTTTTTCTAAATCAAGGGGTATGGAATAGACTGTCTCAATATCCGGTTCTGAAATAACATGGTCAGATGGAATATTTGCATAAGTCTCTATTTTATTTTTCCTTACACTATCCAATGCCCTCTTTGCCCTGCAGATAATAAAATCCGGAATTATTCCCGTCTCTCCTAAAAGCCTTATTGCCTGTTGTGTAGGTTTTGTTTTCATCTCTTCTATATGCGAAGGAACAGGTAAGTATGTAATCAGAACATAAGTAACATTATCTTTTCCTATTTCTCTCTCTAAACTTTTCATTGCAAACAGGAAAGGTATATTTTCATAATCCCCTATAGTTCCGCCAATTTCTACAAGCGCAATATCATATCCTTCTCCTGCTTTAGTTACCCTCTCCTTTATTTCATCAGGCACATGAGGTATAAACTGCACAGTCTTTCCCAGATATTTCCCAGACCTTTCCTTTTCAATTATTTTTCCGTAAACCTGTCCGGTTGTCAAGTTATTCTTCTTGGGAATATCAACATCAAGAAATCTTTCATACGTTCCTAAGTCCTGATCAATCTCTCCACCATCATCAGTAACCCAGACTTCTCCGTGTTCTGTCGGCCTTAGAGTACCAGCATCATAATTAATGTAAGGGTCAATCTTTATAGAAGTGACTTTATATCCATACTCAACTAAAATTCTTGCAATAGAAGCAGTAGTTACACCCTTGCCCACGCCAGAGATTACACCTCCAGCTACCACAATAAATTTAGTCATAGATACCAACCCCTGTTAAGTTCCTATTAGAAATATTTGTTTGTTGCATTATAAAAAAAAGCTGTATCTATATAAATAATTTGCGGTTTTCTGAACGTATTTTTCAAATAGGAGAATTTATTTTCAATATAGAAAACAAATACAGACATTTTTACTAATATTTAAAAATCAATATGGATTACCTTGGTTTAAATGGCACCTACACCATGATTCTGAAAGTTCTTCCTTCTGTTCTGAGGCCTTCTCTGTTCTTATATCCTTTATTTTTCTTCTAGTTCTATAAATTACCTCCCATTCTGATTCTAAGTACTTTTGAAATTTGTTTTTTTATTTCACTTTTAGGCCAACCGATTTTAATGAGTGTTTTTTCAATCTTCCTAGGAGTGTGGCCAAGATTCAGAGCTTTGTCAATATAATCATCAACTTGCCTTTCCAATTTTTTAGGGATTTTTACAGGTTTCTCAATTTTATGTTTTGGTTTTGCTGCATCTATCTCCTTAAGCTTATCTAATTTGTCTGAAACAACTTTATGGTGCATCTTATTCACAACTCTTTGAGATAAGCCTCTTGATAAGAGTGATGATTTGATGTAATCTGATTTGTAGCCTTTATTCAAAGCAGAGTCTATGAAATTATATAATTTATGAAGTTCTTTATGGTATGTTTCAGCATGGGTCATTTTAGGTGATTTTCTCAAAATCGCATAAATTATGATTACAAACACTATAATCATTAATCCGAAGAAAATTATTGAAGATGGTTTTATACCCCATAAAAATTTACGTTTGCACGCATTACAAGAACCTCCGCAATCTATGCCTGTTTCATCCTGATTTTGTATACCGTCAAAACACGAAACAGGCTTTTCATCCACTACGTAAAAGACATCTCCGGATGCGGCACTTTCTATGCCGACAGTGACTTTAGAATAAAACAAATACGTACCGGTTGAAATGTTCCTTGGTAATTCTAATTCTTTTATCCTGGAAACTTGGTCATAAACTGCTAATGTTTCAAAACCGAATACTACCTCATTCCCTTCAATATCTCTCAAGGAATAGGACAAGGTGACATCTACCGGTTTGAGATCTCCTACATTAATTAAGGTTATATCTGCTACTACACTTTCATCTTTCAATACATATTTAGACTGAGGAGGTACAGTGACTAATATGTCAAATAATGCTTTCTTGGCCCGAATCTCAACTATAACTGGCAGTGATCTTTCAACATCATCTGCAGTTATTTTGATATTCCCGGAATATACATCCGGTATTTTTTCTTCTCCTGCAAATATCATAACATCAATGATCTGGACTTCATCAGGCTCAAGCTCAAATTCAGTATCACTTAACAGCATGATTTCATCCAGTTCTGAGTAATCTATATTGAATGCTAAGTTTCCGGTATGGGTATTTTTTATGGTAAATGAAGTTTGATAGGTATCTCCTTGCTTAATGACTGCTTTTATGAAATTTTTACTTAATATAAAATGCTCAAGTATAAATCCTCCTCCCCCACCGCCACCAGCACCAGCACCCCCTCCGGAAGGAACTTCTTCTTCCTCAACAGGACACGCAGTACTTTGACATACACTGCTACAACAGAAATCACCTGCACATTCTGCATTAATCTGACACGCTTCACCATCCACATAATGCGCAGTTCTTATAAATCCTAAATTTGTCTTAAAGTTGGAAGAGTTACTGGTCGCAGTTATATCTCCTACAGTTAAGTAATTTATAAAGTTAGAACTCGATGAATCAGCATTTTTTCCGGATGTGACAGCAAAATTATTATTTAAATTTGAACCATTTGTCGATAAAGCGTTCACTCCATTTACTATCCAGATTAATAAAACTAATGCAATGATCATTCTTACACTATTTATTTTTTTTAACTTAATCATTTTTTATTTAAATTTGAATCTAAGTCTATTGTTTCTTTATTCTTGGAAATCCTATAGATTTTCATCTTGCCGATTATTGTGACATCCACAATTTTTAGAGAAACTAATTTGTTGATAATCCTGAAAGTAGAAGCAATTGGAATTTTGCTTTTATTGGAAATCTCGCTCAGATGGAAATCTTTCTGTTTGTTTTTTAGTAATAAATCTAGAATTTTTAATGTCTTTCTATCTATTAGCTCTCTAATTACAGCCATAGACTATGTATTTAGTATAAACAGTATTTAAATATTTCCATTTTTGAAAACATTTTTTCATTTTTGGAAAAATATATGAAAGAAAAAATAGATGGATTTTAAAACAACAAAATTCCACTTATCTTAGATAAGTGGTTTGGAATGCAATAGCACATATACTTGGAATTTTGTGTGCTCAAAAACCATCCATATTAAGTAGAATTTTGAGCGTCAAAAACCACTTAATGTGATACTAATGAAATCATGCCGCCCTGTGAACGCGACGAGCGACATGCGAGTCGCTCGCAATTCACTGATGGGTGGTTTTTGACAAATCATTAATATGATTGCAACTCAACTTCTACAGATTGAATACATGACCCAGTTAAGGACCGTCTTGGAAGCAGTAGAAGCGTGAAGTGAACCCACAGTGCTCTGCGGCAAAATTCGACCACATATAACTCGACCGCGAAAGAAGACCTCTGCTCACCAAATCGCCAGAACCCGTCCACCCAAGACAGTCGTAGATTGTAGCAGCTAAAACAATGAAAAACAATAGAATTGATAATATGTTAAATCTCATTTTTATCATCTAATCGGGGAATGCAGGTGGTTGAGGTAATGAAGATTGATCAACACAACCACTTATTATTATAACCATTATTAAAAGAGAAATAAAAAATAAAGTTCTGTGTTCGAACAAGAATTGATTCATAACAATATTAAATTTCATAACATATAAAAATGTAAACTTACACCTAATTAACATCATTAGTGTCTATTCCTACTAGTGCTGTCAGACCAAGTACCTCTCAATTAAAAGCAACTACTAGCAGGACAACAACTACCAATCTGGGTATATATTTGTTGCACTTATCCACTCTTTTTAATTAGATATCCTAATCATCGGCACGGCATTGTTTTACTGACAGAAGATTGACGGTTAGATACAGCTGATCCTACACAATTGCCACAGGTTGTTAGTCTGCTCTGCTGAGGCCAGCAGCCACCACCACTGTATAAAATGCACTCAGTGAATGTACCAGAGTCACCGCAGTTTGGGATAGTAGATCTATAACCAGTATTTTTATTTAGGGGCGGTTCATAGCAACTATAATATGTGGCCCAGTCAGTGTTGCAAGTAAAGTCCGAGTTTTTCGTTTCCGAACTATCACAGTCATAATCAAAGCTTCCATCACCACGGTCAGTAGTATAATATACAGAAGATGACGCAACCGGATTGGCATTGGCATTTCCATCATAGCAGTCATCGTTCCTATTTGAATATCCAGCCTGCGGCCACGTTGCGCAGCTT
>Ga0187833_10002527_pt1 | contig 19475 bp, 22 predicted proteins | sample ETNtaG_37_FD_167968 | JGI IMG/M metagenome (GOLD analysis project Ga0187833, IMG submission 167968) | Marine microbial and viral communities from oxygen minimum zone, Eastern Pacific Ocean - ETNP2014_SV_400_PacBio MetaG (Illumina Assembly) | ecosystem: Environmental > Aquatic > Marine > Hypoxic...
GCTCCACTTACACCACCTGCCGCACTATCGTTTGCAATATTGTCAGTACTACTGTCGGCAAACCAATCTATTGTGTATGCTACTGTGGCCCCAGATGTATTTGTTGAAGTATTTTTTAAGTATTTTGTTGCACCTTCTAGTACCCATAAATTATTTCCAGTTAACGCACTTCCACCAGAACTTGCATCATATAATTCAAAACTTACAACGGGTGTTGCTGTGTAAACTGTTACTGTTAAATTTGTCATTGAGTCACCGGAGTTTGCAAAGGATCCTGAAGAATCTGTTACTGCACTAGCGTGATATGCTTTCACTGCTATTGTATAAGGTTGACCAGAATTTTCACTATAGGCATGGGATGGATTTGTACTGCCGTCTGCTCCCTCAATTGTAGTTGTGCCATCACCCCAATCAACAGAATATCTATTGGCACCTCCAGAACCGTGAGCTCCACCGACTGCTGTAATGGCTAAAGTTACTATTCCTCCTAATGAAACTGACGCTGGAGATCTTGTATAAGTTACACTTTTTACATAATAACCTAATCTAACATTTTCTTGTACTTCGTTTAAATCATCAATTGCATCTACAATTGTTCCACTAGTGTTAAGTGTATAAGAACCATCACCAAAACTTGAATCTGTTGGAAGTCCTAAAGTTAAATCACCACCCGAAGATGGTACAGATCCAACGTTATCATCAACATATTTTTTAGTTGCCGCATCTGAATCAACCGCAGGTTCCCCTACTTGTAATTTTACTAATGTTGCCGCAAAATCACCTGTTGTAGAACCATCTGATGTTGTTGTTCCAAATTTAAATTTGTCTACAGATTCGTCCCAATACATTACAGCATTATTGCCTGCTCCACCTCTGTTAATCATTACTCCAGAATTATGTCCTACTGAGCCTGAACTGTTTAAGACAATCATATTGTCTTCGACTGATAAATTTTGTGAGTCTAAAGTGGATGTTGTACCTTGAACTGTAAGGTCACCTGTAATTCTTGTATTACCGCTTACATCTAAAGCAAAATTGCCTGGAGAATCTGTGTTAATACCAATACGTCCATTTGTGACATCAACGTACAATAAGTTCGTGTTGAATGCAAGATCCTGTTGTCGGATCAAGTTCGATTCTAATAATTCCCCTGCTATTTTTGTTATTGCCATAATACTACATCAATATTTACCTATTAATCGTATGGTTACAACTAGCACTAAATAATCATTATATGGCACTATTACCTATTAGTAAAATTGAAAAAGTTTCAAAAAGTCGTATTGCTGTAGAGCAAATTGATTTATATAAAAATGCTATCAGTGGAGATATAATTGATGGTGGAAAAATTACAAATTTTACTAGTACAGGTATAAAAGATCAGTCAACAGATAGACAACTTACAATTACTGATGGTAATGTAGAAATAGCAAACGATTTACATATTAAAGGTACAGTTAAAGTTGAAAACTTGCAATATGTACAAGCACAGGTTCCAAAATTAAATGTCCAAGAAGCAATTATGGTTGACAATAATGAAGTAATATGGAAAAATTCTTTAGGAAAATCTGTTAAGAAAAGTTATTTACAAGAGCTAGGAGTTTTAAAAAATTTACAAGTTAGAAATACTTTTTATGTAGCAGATGGCAGAGTTGGAGTAAACACAACTGCACCGTCGGCAGATTTTTCAGTAAATTCGGGTGGTTATGAAATTCTTACAACTATGCAAGAAGCGAATGCATTTGTAGGAACACATACTCACGTTGCATTTGCTATTGGAACAGACGCTACACCAAGATTAACTTGTCGTGCTAATGGTGATGTTGTTGTTGGTACAGAAACAGGTAAGTCTGTTAAGTTAAATGTATATGGTCAATTAGGTATAGGAGTAAAATACCCTCAAGAAAGTTTAGAAGTTGACGGAAATATTAAATTTGCTGAAAGAACTTTTGCCGCAGGTGAAAAAGAGCCAACTGATGGTAGATGGAATACAGGTTCAATAGTATGGAACGAAAAACCTAGCATTAATCATCCAATTGGTTGGGTATGTATTAAAGGTGGAAAGCCAGGATCCTGGCGTCCTTTCGGATTAATTCAATAAAAATTAAGCACCTAATTTATGTAGGCCGTGGATAATGGAAATAATATGACCATTTGTTGCACCATCGTTTGTCGGTGGAGCAGAACCAAAAGTTATTTGTTGTCCTGATACTGTATAGTTTGTTGCTGGTAATTGATAAACACCTCCAACAAAAACCATAATATCCGTTGCATCATTTACAGTTTGACTAAAACTTGCCGCAGTAGATCCGTCTAATGTATTACCTGCTCCTGCACCAAAAGTTACAGTTGTTCCATCACCTTGAAATTTGTCTATTGTAATTGTTTTTTCACCTGCCGCAGTAGATACATTGTACCATGCTGAACCAATATAAGATTGATATGTTGATGTTGTTGTATTGTAAATTAATTGTCCATTAACACCTGCAGGTCGTAGAGCAGTTGTTACATTTGGAATTGTAATACCTAAAGCATTGTCACCTATTTCTGGATTTTTAACAAATCTACCCATAGTATTATAATCCTATAGTTGAGATCGTTGCGTTGAATTGTGCCGCTGAATCTGGTGCCACAATATAAATTTTTGCACCTGTTTCTAAAATCATTTTTTCTGTATCAAGTATGTAAGTATCTCGTGCTTTGATAGTCAATTCTGTATAAATTTTAAACGGTTCACCAACTGATCCACCATTTGGTACAACATATATGTCAACAGTTCCGTCACCATCAGTTTTATTAGTAATATAAATTACAGTAACCGCAGTTTCCGCCGAAGCAGTATAAGCCGCGTTGTCATAGTTTGTTACTACTTGATAATTTGTTATTGCCATACTTTTTTATCCTAATGCTATCGCTAAAGCCGTAGCCTTACTCTTACTTATCAGTTCACCTGCCGTGCCGGAGTTTACTGCTGAGTTAATGAAAAACACTCCAGTACCACCTCCACTTACTGCTTTGTTATAAATTTTAGTTACTGCTGTTGCTGTTGGGTCTGAAGCCGCGGCTGACCATGTTAATGTATCATTTATTATCACATCTCCAGTACCATTTGTTACTAAAGTTAAATCACCATTTGATGCATCTGATGTTATTGATGTTATTCCTGTCAAATCATTATTTAAATTAAATGTAATTGAATCTGCACCAACAACAGTAGTATTAGAAATATTTTCTCCACCAAGTAATTGTAGAGTATCAGTTGAGCCTCCTATGTTTATCGCAGATGAATCGTCACCAACAATTCGAACTGTTGAAGCCGCTGTACTATCTACATATTGTTTTGATGTGGCGTGATTGTTATGAGTTGGTGTTGTAGCAACTTTAATATTTGCGTGTGTTATATTATCAATTGTCGAAACTGTTGGAGCATTTGTTGATGTACCTAGTTCGAAATTGTCATTTCCTGCGTCCCAATATAATACTCCATGGTTTGAAGTACCTCTATTAAAAAATATTCCTGAATCTTCTGAATCTGCAGTAGAGTTACCTCTGTTAACTTCTATAAACTGGTCTTCGATAGACATTGTTGACGTGTTTAATTCTGTTCTTGTACCATCAACAACTAAATCTCCTACGACTCTTGTTGTTTTTGAGTCAAAAAATATAGTATTTGAGCCACCTGAACCTGTGCCTGTTTTGACTGTATAATCACCTGATGTACGTAAAGTCTTTGCCATTTGCTATTATTTATGTAAAGAAAGGGGGAGTACAAAACTCCCCCAATGTTCTTATAAGCACGTGTTTGTATCTAGTATTATCTAACGTTTATTGAACCTATACCAGCTCCTGCTTTAGCTTCGTCATCACCTTCTACGCCTAGCGTATAGGTAACTGTTCCTGTCGCACCTGCCGCTGTTACATAGTGAACTGTGTTATTGTAGAATTTTTCTACATAAGCCACAGTTGAGTCATTTAGTATAATTTGTACACAAAATTGATTAGATGTATTTGCCAATGATGCTGGTGCAACTGCTTTTAATTCATAAACACCTGTTGTTGAATCTTCTAGCCATATTTTGAATAGCTTAGATCCTCTTTGTGATATGATATATGAAGTAGTTGAACTAACTAAAGATCCGCCTGATGGTCTGTAACCTGTTACAGCTACTTTACCAACCAAGTCAGCCGCAACATCAACGATGCTTTGTGCCATTTTAGTTTTTTTAAGTGGTCTTCCCATGTTTTGTTTTCTCCTTGTTCAGAGCCTAATGCGAGTTCTACTCGCTACGCGGTTTATTCCGCATAAGTCTCCACTTGAGTGGAGCTCTGTTTGAACTATACTTATTTATTGACTTTTTGGTAAAATTTAGTACTAATAAATATTTCTATGTTAGGTAAAAATTTTGTAGATAAGTGTTTAAATTCAAAAGTTTTAACAGATCCGTGGCCACACACTGTAACTGAAAATCATTTAGATCAAAAAGAATTTAATTCGTTATTAAATGATTGTAATAGACTTTTAGAAATAAAGTTAAAAGATATGCCTATATATAAAGGAGTAACCGAGAATCATATTATACCACAACATTTTAAAGACTTTAATATAAATTGGTATGATCAAATACTTGATATTTCAAAAAATATTTACGAAAATAGAAAAAAATTATGTGATGTATTTCTAGAACATAGATGGTTTGATGATTTAATTGTTACTGCTTATGTTGGAGTAACACCCCCAGTACCTTATAGTCATATTCTACATCAAGAAACAATTTCAAAAATTTGGTCTAGTGTAACTTATATTACTCCAGAAAAAAATTGTGGTACAAAAATGTACACTGAAGGGAAAAAAGAAAGTTTAGTTAAAGAAGCACAGTGGAAGCCAAACTCAACTATGATTTTTGCAGGAATTGAAGGAAAAACTTGGCACAGTTATAATAGTACCGAAGAGTCAAATAGGATTACTTTAAACTTTTTTATTAAAAACAAAGAAGGTCTTAAAGAATATTTTTATCCTTAAGATAATTGTAAATCCTTTTAGCAATTTTCCTATTAGAATCAACTGTTGGATGTTTTTTACAAAATTGTTTTGGGTGTTTGTTCCAAAATTCTATTTTATCATATGATTGTATTATACCTTGCTTAAAGTGTTCACAAGAATATTGATATTCTAACCAATATAGTGTAGGATCAAAGTCGTTATCTTTAAAATTTGGAAACATCCATTTTGTTATACTAGGTTCAATAACACCTATATTATATTGCTTTGCTTGTTCTGTTTGTATTTCAACACAACCTCCTATTAAGCAAAAGTATTTTGCCACAATACTTGAACAACGTTTATAAAATATATCTGAGTAATATTCAAAATCTTCTTTACAATTCTTTGTACTGTATATTTGTTTTTTATTCAAATATGCTTTATAAACTTCTCGTAAAAGTCCTGTTTTGTAGAATACAATTATATCATTTTTGTAATCAATTTTGTTAAGATTGTCAAATGCTTCTGTGTTTGAAATTCCATGGTCAGCAGTTGTTATTACTTCTAAGGTTGTTAGTTCAGATAAAAAATGTCCAGGCCCTGGATATAGTACATAGGACTTTTTAGGGCTCCATTTAAAGCCTTCTAAGTCATTATGGATATACGATTTTTCGTAACTATGTGTACCCCAGCTGTCCCCAGCAATTATTATTCGTGTCATGTAGTATATTTAAAAATTTAAATGGGCGATGCAAACTTTTTAAAATATTACATCGCCCAGAGGTTAACGTATTTCTAGATTTTTATATTATTTTCGATTATAGATATGATATAAAATCCAAACTGCTACCAATCCGACCAAACCTTGATCTGAAAAGCCAGCAAGTACGCCCTGAACATTTCCTATTACAGAAATATGTGGCCAGAACGGAACACCTTGACCATTAAAAAGGATTTCTAAAACGATTCCTAATGCTATTAGGCTTACACCTACATCAGCTAAACTTTTTGCCCATCCTTTTATTTTAGTAAGATAATCCATGTGGATCTCCTTTGATAATAAGATTCGATTCGAATCTTAAAATTATTTAAAAACATTTTTTGTGAATAATAATACGTTATTTGGATTGAAAGTCATTTGACCAAGAAAAAAATAATTAAATACATATATAAAATATGAATTATTATTTTCCAATACCAACAGAATTGGTTTTTGAACCAATTAATTTATGTAACGCAAAATGTTTTTGTTGTCCATATTCTTGGTTAGGTGAAGACAAAGAATATAGATCTCAAAAAATGTCTCATGAAAAAATTAAATTTTTGTTAAATGACTTCACATCTTTGTTAAAAAAATATAAAGTTAAGCCATGGACAGCTCATATTCAGCCGTGGAGATATTCTGATCCATTAGTTTGTCCTGATTTAGAAATGATTTTTGAACTTGCTGATAAAAATCAACTTGAAGTTATATTAACAACCAATGGTGTGTCTTTTACAGAAAAAAATTGTAAAATTATTCAAAAATATTTGCATACAGTTAGACAAATTAACATTTCTGTTATTGGGTATACAGAAGAAGAAATAAAAGAATGGATGGGTGTAAGTTGGAAAGTTACTAAAGCAAGATTAATAAAAGTTAAAGACAATTATCCAGAGATAAGCAAGAAAATGTCAATAGGAGTTAAGCATAAAACACAAATGGTTCCGGATAAACAGAGAAAAGATATTGTAAATCAAATGTTGGCAATTACATTAGGAAAAGTAAAAGCAAAAAATCAATGGATGCAAAATAGAATAGCATCAGGTGATGGCATTTGGACTGAAAATAAGGAGTTTCCGATAACAAAAACAAACTTTGTGCAAGGATGTAGAATGGTTTATGGAAAAATTTTGAGAAGATTAGAAGTAATGGTTGATGGTACTGCTGTCTTATGTTGTGATGATGCTACAAAATTAACAAATTATGGCAATGTTTTTGAATTAGGAATAGAAAAAGTGTGGCAAAACTTACGAAAAGAGCATGATTTAATTTATAATAAAGAATATTCAGAGAAAAAACAAAATTTAATTTGTAATACCTGTAGTAGAGCAACTTTTAATTGGACAGAGCAAGATCAAATAGATACAATGCAAGAAATGAAAAACATATCTACTGAAACTAATTTACAATTAATAAATTAACAAAATTATACTTTTTTAATTCTATTTAAAATATTTTTACCAAAAAAGTTTTTGTATTTGTTATATAACGGTGACCATAATTTTGATAATTTTTCAATCTCTTCGTCTGACCATTCTATAATTTCTTTAATACCTAACTCTTTTTGTTTGTTTTTGCTTGTTTTGATTTCTTCTGCGTCAGCAACTGATTTTATTCTTTCAGTTCTTGATGCATATAAACTAGCAGTTTTCATATGACCTTTGTCTTCAACAGTCAATGAATTCCAAAAATCGTCATTTAAACATATTGTTGTCAAATACATCGAATGTTTAGTATCTGCAACATATTTTTGTGAATTGGAAGTGTCTGCATAGTATCGAGGATAAGTTGTTTGAGTCATATTAGTTGTTGATTTTTTGTAATTACTACTATTATGCATTAATAGACTGTAAACTTTTTTAGCACCGACTAAATCAATCATATCAGCGTGTACAGGATTTCTACCTCTAGAATACGTTTTGCCAGCAAAATCTTTTATTGATCTTATAGGAGTGTCTGATGCTGTACATCTGTATCCACCTGAGTATGTGTATGATAATCCACGTACTTTTGTTTTTTGATATAAATGCTCAAATAATTCTTTACCTATTTCACCTTCAAAAACTCTAGATGCATGATCGTGGTTTTTGAATAGGTAAGGCATTGATAACGCATAAAAATCTGTTGCGTCAAAGTCGCCAAGAATATCTAAGAATATTTGACTAACTTGCACTCTGCCTTCTTTTAATTCTGTGAAAGGATCGCATATTAAACCATCATAGTACTTGTCTTGATACTCAGATAGTGTAAGTATTTCGATCTCATATTTGTTGTTTGTTAATTTATCCAAATGTTTTTGGAAATCTTCAGCAGTTCTTATGAATATTTCCGCTGGTTCGTGAAATAATAACCATTTAATTTTCTGTTTTACCATTACTGTTCTCCTATATGCTTTATTTATGATATGTTTGTTTAATTATTACCAATTATGGTGTTTTACCATTACTGTTCTCCTATATGCTTTATTTATGATATGTTTGTTTAATTATTACCAATTATGGTGTTTTCTAATTCCTTGTTGTTATATAGGTTAAAGTACCATAATTTATGACCCAGCCTGTGGAGTAGTTGGTATCCAGCTGGTCTAAAATCTCCGGGTTTACCATCTTCGTTTGGATTTCTTTGTCCAGCATTGTGCCCAGCTGGTGCCATGATATTATAATTGTCCACGTTCCAAAAATCTATTTTAGATCTAAGTAACGTTGCTATTATTTTCGCATTCCACCCAGTTTTATTGTCTAATAATTCCTTCATTGCTCTTTTATTTTTGAGCAGTTGTTCCCAATGATTTTCTAAGGGTTGTTCCCAAAATCCTATTTCTTTATTATTGTCAATTAGGTGTTGAAACACCCATATTTTTGCTAATTCATTTATATTTTGTGATTTATTTTTTTCTTTTTGCATTATTTTAATATAATTTTGAGATGTATCTGATACTGTTTTTATTTTTGGAAAAAAAGAGTACACTGCTGGATGGAAAAATTTATCACTTTTACTATCTATTATTATAATTTCGTCCAAACCTTGTAAATTTAACAATGTTTCAACATATTGGAAATATTTTAAAGATGGTTTTTGTAATATTTTTACACTAGGGCAGATTAAAACTTTTTTGTTTTTTATATAATCAGCAAAATTTATTATGGTAAGATTTTCATTATCATAAATTTCACACTCAAAATTAAACATAATGTATATATTTACGTGGTGAAATTATAGTCACAAAAAAAGGCGACATAAAGCCGCCTTTCTTTGAAAATAAAATAAGCCTTGGCTTATTTGAATTTTAAGTTTCCTGAAGTGATCGCTACTAAACCTACGTAGTCAGCCGCATTACCAAGTGAACTTGCAGTGTTTGTTAACTCTACATATCCATATCTTGTTAAGAAACCAACAACCGGTTCGAAAGTAGCTGGATCAAGTACAACTCCGCTTGACATTAAAGGAATGTATGGGCAATAGAACGCTGGTGCGTCTGCCTCACTTGCTCCTTTATATCCAACTAATACTGATGTTCCATCAGATGCATATGCATCAACGTATACTCTCATAGAAGCGTTTAATGTACCAACAAATTTTGTGTTAGTAGGTGCTTCGAAAGTACCTTCAGTTGATCTAGCAAATGCTGATGTTGTCGCAGATTGAAGAATCGTTAAAGCAGTTGGAGAAACTACTGCGTAGTTTCCAGCTCCTCTACGTGTTCTTGTTGCGATTTGGTTTGCCACTCTGTTGATTAACACAGCTAAAGCCGCGTGTTCGTCACCAACGAAAGTTGCAGTACCAGAAACAGCCGCTTGGTCATAAGTTTCACTAGCTGTTCCAGCTAATGTTCTTAGTGACAAGATGATTTCTTGGTCAATTTCAGCTGTAATTTCTTGAGCCAAAGCCGCCATGATTTCTGCTTCTACATCGATACCTTGTTGTGCTTGAGCATCTTGAGCCGCTTCAAAAGTCCATCTTGCAGATAGCTTTCTTGATTTAGCTTCTACTGGTTGTTTCAAGATTTGAATTGACAATCTCTTACCAGGTGTACCTTCTAAAGATGCTGTTGAAGCTCCTTTAGGTGTACCGTCTGTTTGATTACCAGCGTATGCTCTCGCAATTTTGAATGGAGATAATGCTTCTTCACCTGCAGTAGTGTTACTTGCAACTGTATCAGCATATCTTATTCTAAGTGTGTGAATCTGTCCAACTGGACCGGTCATCGGCTGTACACCAACGATTTCGTTGGCAATAACAGTCGGCATAACCCGTCTAATTACAGGAAGAATCACTCTGTTTAGAGTAGCAACGTTACCAGCAGATGTAGCACCTGCAGTAGCTTGTTCTGACAAATATCTTTTAGTATTTTCTAAAATGACATCCATCGTCTTTTTTCTGTTGCCTTCTAAACCTTCAGTTAGGGCTTTCTTAGTTTCGCCCCATTTAGATTCAAATAGTTCTGACATTTGATCTTTTCCCCTTTAGTTTATATTATATTCCCGCCAACTTACGGAAATTTGTTAAATCAGCATCTTCTCTTGTTTCTCTGTCACCTTTTGCTTCAGAAATAACTTTCTTCTGTGTAACAATTGGTTTATCAGACATCACATGAGGTAGATACTTGTCAAATGAAGCTTGTAAATTGTCAGTTTGCACCGACTCTAAAAGTTGAGACATAACTTCACTCTTTTGTTTGCCCAATGGTTTGAGCATATCAGCCATCTTCTCCTTGCGTTCCATCAAGTCTGCTTGTCTTTTGGACTCAGCATTTTTTGACTCAATCACCGCATTTTTCTCCTCGACAGCTTTCTCTGCATCAGCTAGTTTTAGAGTTGTTTCATCAACAACTTTCATCAACTTGCTAGTTTCAGATTTCTCATTTAAGTAAGAGTTCTGATACTCGCTCGCAAATGCTTCGAATACTTTTTTACCAAAATTGATTTCTCTAGCTGATGTAATATCATCTTTTAACGTGCTTAATTCTTCAGCAAGTTTTTTGTTTACAGCAACTTCTACAACTTTAGCAGATTTTGTAATGAAAGCTTCTTTCATCTTAGCCATTTGTGCTTTGGCTTCGGCTACTAGTTTAACTTTCGTTTCCACAACGCCTTTTTTGTCTTCATGGAACTCTTTAATTTCTTTTGCAAGAGCGTTTACTACAAACTCTTCCATTTTTTCAAAGTTCTGATGAACACCTTTACGGTCGCCATGTAGTTCTTTTAACTCTTCTGACAATTTAGTAAGAACGAATTCTTGTAATTTGGCAGAGTGAGCGCCTACGTTTTCTTTGTAAGCTATTTTTTCTTGTGCAAGTGCTTTTCTATCGTCTATAAATTTAGAGATTTCTTCGCTTAATTTTTCAGTCATCATTTTATCGATGGCTTCGATCATGTTTGCTTTGTCATGCTCGTATCTTTTAGCAAATTCTTCTCTTAATTCAGCACCTACTACTTCTTTATTTTCTTTAATCTTTGAATCCCAAGCTTCTTGGATGCTTTTTTGCACATCTTCTGATATTGCTCCTGATTCGACTAGTTTTGATATATCAAACATTATTTTAGTCCCTTTATTATACTTGTTAATGCCTCTTTGAGGTATTGTTGTGCTTTTACATCATTTCTAACTTCCGCCGCCAGTCCCTTTGCCATATGTCCACCTTTTGTGTTTAAAAGATGTTCATAAATTGGCGTAGGATAAGCCCCTGGTGCCGAAGGTTGGGCCACAACATCAACTGTTATGATTTCAAAGTCTGAAACTTCGCCGCTACCGTACTCTGATATGTTACCAGAACCACGAGAGCTGACGCCTAGTTTCACACCTGATTCCAACATTGTTTTGACAAGTTGGCCCATCGGTGTTGGCAAAATTCTCATTTTGCCGTATCCATTTGGTCCTTCCATCCACATTTCTGTAATCATGTGAGACACACGGTCCAAATTAATTTTTAGATCATCTGGATGATCTACTTCTCCGAGAACTGAATAACCAGATGTAATTTGATCATTAAGAGTTTTTACTGCTTTTCCTATTTCGTTAACAGGATAAACTCTTTCGTTGGCATTCTTAATGCCCCCCTGAATGCAGATCCCTTTCATGTACAAATCTTTTCCTTCTGCGCCTTCGTGTAAGATTTGCATTCGGGCCTGATCATAAGTTAGGTGTTCTCTAAGATAAAGTGACATCTAGATTCTCTTTAAAATATCCAATTACTTAGAAGCAACTGGAGATTTTGCAGATTTGTCTGAACCGTCCTTAAGGTCAGCCTTTACTTCTTTTTTGTAAGAAGTTGACTTATCTTTTGCAGGACTGTTCTCAAAACCACTTTCTGCTTTAGCAGTTGGTGCCGGTCTTCCTTTTTCGTCGGCGCTTGAGCCAGTTTTAACTGGTGTTGCCGCACTTTTTACTTTTGGTCCACTTGCTACTGGTGATTTTGCAGATTTATCTGAGCCGTCGGCATTATCAGCAGACTTTTGGATCTTGTATTCTTTTACAGTTTCCTTTTTGTCTTCTTTTGCTTCTTTACCTTCGATTCTAGACATTTCTGGTTGAGTTTCTTGTGGCACAATTGGCGTAGGTGCTAAAGCCGCTTCTTCTGCTTCTTCGTCACCGCTTTTTTGTCCCATCATTGCTTCAAATTCTGCTTTTAGTTCGTCTAAAGCGTCTTCCAAATCAACAACTCTGTCTTCTACAGAACCTTCTTCACCATTTTCAGCGTCAGCATCAGCATCCATATCTTGGCCTAGTTCGTCAGCCGCCGCATCTGCTTCGCCTTCTTCATCAGAAGAAATATCTTTAATTAATTCATCAGTAGCGTCGCCACCAACTTCTTCAATTGATTCTTCTTCAGATTTTTGAGGTGTTACTTGTGCTGTTGGTGCAGGTTTAGTAAAGACTCCTTCATCTTTAATTTTTTCTTCTGCAGGTTTGTCTTCTTTAGTTTCGTCAACTGCTTCTTCTTTTTCGTCTTTCTTTTCGTCAGACTTTTCAGTTTCCTTAACTTCTTCTTTTTTGTCGTCTTCTTTGGTTTCTTCTTTCGTTTCTTCTACAGGTGCTTCTTCCGCTAAACCTTCGTAGATATCTCTTGATTTTTCTACTACTATTTCGTGGAATAATGCTTCTGCTTTTTCATTTTCTTCGTTGATTAGTAATTCTAGCAACGATTCAAATTTATTTGACATAATACACGTGCTCCTTCTATGCGATTCGTACTTAACTTATATAAGTGTTATTATTTAACACAAAGATGTAAAAACGGTGGTATAAGTGACGTAAAAGGTGTCTTTTGACTATATTTTAATTTGTAACTCAAATTTTGATAATAGTTGTTCTGTAGTCATATGACTTATATTGCCATTCCATTCTAAGTCTTTAGGTAGGAACCAATCTTTGGGTATTACTCTATAAAATTTAATATCTTTAAAGTCTTGTAGGCAACGTTTGGTTTGATTCATCCAGTTACCATAAAATGTTGCCTCGTCTGTACTTTTTTTATAGTTTCTTGTATCTTTGAATATATTATTAAATCTATGTCTGTTGGAACTTTTGGCATCTTGGTACCCAGTATAGTCAAACCCAAGCATATAAATCTCTTTAAACTTACGATCACATGCTAATCTTAATGCTGTTGGTCCAGAACTCCAACCTAAACTGGGTTGAAACCATTTTACATTATCTAATATTTTTGGATTTTTATTATATTGTGCATTGAAGTTTGTCCATACTTCATGTTTAAGAATATAATCTGTTTCTGCAATTTCTGTAACCATTTTAGGATCTACAGCAATTAAAAAATCAGGTGTATCAGTTCTATAAACACCATTGCAGGCAAAAATTGTGCCGTGTTTTTTTAAATCTTCTATTTGGATTCCCGATCGGGATTCTCCATTACCTAATACAAATGCTACATCACCCATAATTTATATTAATTATTTGTTTTACTAAAGGATAAAGTGAAATTAGATTGCTAACTCGTCTGCTTGTGGTTGAGCATACATTTTTTGAACAAATTCTGCTTCTACTTTTTGTTGATCGTCGTGATTTTCTGATGTTAATCTCATTGAATTAATATCACTGAGTGTAAGACGTGTTTTTCTAGTGTCATCTTTATCTAATATTGATATATCTTGTTCAGGATCATAGGTTTTATCCTGTTCGAAACCGTCTTGCGTATGTGTAAAAAATTCGTTTAGCTTCATTATTCGTATTTAACCTTATGCAGGTGTTCCGCCACCTGTTCCACCACCAGGGATTGTACCCCCACCACCCGGTGTTTGACCTGGTGCACGTGTACCAGCTGGTGTTTGACCTGGTTGTCCCGGTTCTGGTGTTCCTGGTTCTGCAGTTGGTTCTTCAAATTGATCTAAATCAGATGTAATACCTGCTTTTGATACACCTCCGGATCTAAGTTGAGCATTTTTGCTTTGTTTTCTTTGTGGAATATTGTTTTCTTCTGCCCATAAGTCAGCATTTCTTGCCATTTCTTCTTCACTTAATCCTAGATATCTGCTTAACGCAAATCTTTTAGACATATAAGGTAATTCTGCTACCTGTGTAAATGTCTGTACTCTGCTTTGATCCATTTCAGTTTGTCTATATGCCGCAAAGTTTTGTGGTGGATTTAATTTAAGTTCAAACATACCATAGTCTATGTTGTAACCTTTACTTTTAATCCATATTTTAAATTCTTCATCAATTGTTGGGTTTATCATGCTTTGTAATCTTGCACAATATTTGTTAAATCTTAATTCTTGTATGTACGCAGTGCCAACTCTGCCATCATTATATTGTTGCTGTGAATCATCTGGTCCAGTTGGCAAGTAAGAACTTGGAATTCTTAATCCTCTAAACAATTTGTTTGTAAAGAATTTAAGATCATCTATTTCGCCCAAGTTAGTTCCGCCTGGTAGTGTATCAACTTTAGATCCTCTTCCTTCTGCTGTTTGCGGAAAGAAATAATCCTCATTAATACTCATTGGATTATATGTAGCATCAATATAGTTGACACCACCAGTTGTGCTAGGAATTCTTCTTTGATTAATTTCGTTTTTAACTCTCTCAACAAATTGCATAGCCAAGTGTGTTGGCATATTACCTACGTCAATATAAAATACTCTTCTTTCAGGTGCTCTTTGAACCCTGTAAATGATAATTGCGTCTTCTAATAATTCTTTTTGTTTGTAAACTTTGAAAATTTGTTCTAATACTGATTGTCCAAATGGAAATAAGTTGTCTAATCCGTCTGACATTGACATATGTACAACGTGTTCTGCATTAATGTTATATGCATTCATTGTTCTGTAAAATCTTCCACCACTAGCTCCGGCAAAACCCGACATATCAGAACCTCTGCCAGCACCTGCATAACTTTGACCGTATGCCGCAGTACCGCCTCCAGTAGTTCCGCCTCCACCATATGTTTGATTTGGTGTTATTTGTGTTGCAGATAGTCTTTCTAGGTTTGGATTAATATCTCTAATAACATATTGTTCAGGTTTTTTGCCTTCTGATTCGTTAACAACTATTCTGTCAACTTTTGCATTATCAATATACAACCATTTAAATGTTTCTGGGTCTCTTACAAAGAAACAGTCACCGTATTTTAATGCATTTCTAAAAATTCTAAAAATTCTTTTACTTAATTTGTTTGCTTTTGTCCATTGTTGAAGTGCTTTCTTTAAAAGTTTTACTTCGTGTTCGGTTGTTTCGTCTTTGAACACTATATCAAATGGAGTTTCGTTTTCTTTATTTTGTTGTGTTGAAAATTCTGCTAGGATATCTAATGCCGCATTAATTTCTGAATCAGAATCCATTTGGTCATATTGAAAATACCTTTGAATTCTGTTAGGATGTCCTGTATAAACGTCAGGCAAATAAGAACTGTAATTTCTTTTTGCAAAATTAGGTACTTTTTCCCCAGAGATTGGAGATAAATTTGCATCATTAAAATATTTTTTCCAAGCCATACGTTATTATACTAGACTTCCACTTAAATTTGCAAGATTTTTATTAGCTATTTTAGTGTTTTTTTCTGTCATTGCTCCAATTGATATAAGCGTATTTAAGTATTGTTCTAACTTTTGACTAGAGTTTGCGATTTGTTTCGCGGTATTATTTAAGGCTATTAGTTGAGCATCATTAGTAGCGGGTGCACCTGCTATTTGTGTATTATCTGTGGTTGTTGGAACACCAGTTAATTTTTTATTAAATGAATCTAAAATGCTACCAAATAATGATGCTTTTGGTACCACTGCTTCTTCACCATGTAATACTGTAGGTGTTCCTGCACCAAAATTATTAAATAATTTTCCAGTTGCTCCTACTGTTCCTTCATAAAACGTGTTACTGCCAGCAGATCTGTCTTCTATTTTTTTAATTTTTTCAGCTTCAGTGTCCCATGGAGTAAGAATGTCAGTAAGTGACTCACCTTCATCGAACCTTGTCCCGCCTCTTTTGGCCATTCCAAACATAGAATCGTCGGCCATTGACCAAAGTTTTCCTTTTCCAGGTGCATCTGCAGTACCTAATTTGCTTACAAACTCTTTCGAAAGATCTTTCCCCTCAACAATTTTAACTTTTAATGCATTTCCATCTGATGTAAGAACCTTATTAATCCAACTGCCGCTTATGGCTTCGGCCTGTCCGGTTATGCCTGATAATACCTCGCCCATTTTTTTAATAAATTTCTCACCGTTTACTATAAGTGGTTTAAGAACATTGGTTGTAATCTTTTCCATATTTGCTGATGACGTGTCAAGTTCTTCTCTAAATCCGACAAGTTCGCCAGTAGCATCTATTAATTTTTGATCGAGTTCGGCGTCAACCATTGCTTTGTTTACTTCACCGCCGGCCATTCTTGCATAGTCTCCAAGCAAATCAACAAATTCTGTTCTAAAGTATGCCGCCGCTTGTGGGAAGTCTTTTAAGAATTGATTAGCCGCCACCCTTAACTCTCCAATTACATTAGGAATTTCGCTAACCCCGGCTCCACCTTTAATAAAGTTTTCAATGGCCCTGTAAGCATCTTTATTTGTTCCTGCAAGACTTCTTGATAATTCTGTAATAGGAGCCCCCGCCGCGATTAAATCAACTGCAAGTCCACCCATTGCTGTTGCCGGACCACCAAGAGAAGTTACAAATGCTGTAAGTCTTTCTCTTTCTTTTACGTCTACTTTTGCCAGCGCCGCTTGGAATACACCATTTTGTCTCAATTGTTCATTTTGAGAATTTAAATCTTTAACACTTTCTCCCGTAATTTTGCTTAATAGTATTAAATTTTTAGTATATCTAGCGGAGCCTTCAATTAATTGTTGTCGACTCATGTTTTCTGCCGCTCCAGCCGCTCTTTGCAATTCTAAATAAGTTGTCATGAACTCATTTGTTTCCTCAAAATTAAGTCCAAATTCAGCAAATTGATCTTTTGTAATTTGACGCATTGTTCTAGCCATGACTGCCATATCTGCAGTGGATTGATTAGTTGTTCCAAAGAATTTTGCAAGGCTATCTGTATTTTTTCCAATAAAGTCAACAAAATCTAATAAAGGCATATTAGCATCAAACGCTGTTTCCCTAAGATTAATTAATGATTTGCCAAAGTCTGCACCTTGTTGAGCAAGTGTTTTAAATATACCAACGTTGAAATCAGCTGATTCGGCTAATGCTATAAATGGTCTTTCTAATCCAAACAATGTGATGTCTTTTACAAGATCACTAAATCCTTGAATACGTTCTTCAGCATCAAGAAATCTTTTAGCAGTACTAATAGCACCTTTTCCGAGGTCTTTTAATTCTCTCCAAACATAGGAAAGTGCTTTACCAGTTCTAGAATATTCAGTTCCTAATTTATTTGTAGCTGTAATTTGATCTTTAATAATTTTTTGTGCTTGTCTACCTTGGTTTTTTTCGTCTTTTAATTGTTCTTGAAGATGTGCTCGATATTCTTTAATGGCCGCGTTAGCTTCTTTTCTGTTTTTGGCTCCTGCTACTATGTATTTCATACTTGTATCAAGTGCTCGTGTTTGTTTATAAGTTTGTTTAGAAAGAGTAACAAACGTTTTATTAAGACGTTCTGCTTCTGCTCTTAATTCCGCTTGTACTTCTGCATCATCTATTGCCATATGGTAATATTTCGCTCCATTTTATATGCATATAAATATTGACATATATACGCATTACTAGTATATTTATAGAAGTAAAAATGACAGAAAATAACGATCCATTAAGCAAATATTATAGACAGCCTTCAATATATATTACCTTGCCGAGTAAAGGAAAATATTATTCAAATCAAGTTCTCGAAACAACAACTACTGGTGAATTTCCGGTATTACCTATGACAGCAAAAGATGAACTTGGATTTAAAACACCAGATGCATTAATGGGAGGCCAGGCAACAGTAGATGTAATAAAATCATGCATACCAAATATTAAAGATCCGTGGCAATTAGTAAATTTTGATGTTGACACAGTATTGTTGGCAATAAGAATTGCAAGTTATGGAGAAACAATGGATATAACTTATGCAGTACCAGTAACAAATGAACGACCTACTACAACTGTAAATTTACCTACCTTATTAGATAATATAAAAAATGTAGAAGTTTCAGATGAATTTAACACACCACACGGATTAAAAATTAAAGTTGCTCCATTAACATATAGGGCTATGACTAGAACACAACTAGCTCAATATGAACAACAAAAAATATATGCAACTGTAAATGCTAGTACAATGTCAGAAGAAGATAAAAGTAGACAATTTGCAACAAGTTTTGCAAAAGTAAATGAAATAAATTTTAGTTTATTAGTAGATTCAATTATACAAATTACAACTAGTGATGAACAAGTAGTAACTGATAAACAGCAAATTAAAAATTTTGTTAATAATTGTGAAGCAAAAATTATAAATGAAGTACAAGATAAACTTGTTGAAGTAAGACAACAAGCTCAAATAAAACCATTAAAAATAAAAGCAACTGAAGAACAAATCAAGCAAGGAGTACCTGCAACTTTTGATGTACCAATAACATTTGATAACTCAAATTTTTTCGGGTGACGTTGCTGACAAAGGATGATTCTGGCATTATTACCTATCTTAAAGATTTAGAAAATGAAGGTAAAAATCTTAAAAAAGAATTATTAAAGATATGTTGGTATATGCGAGGAGGCGTTACTTACCAAGAAGCTTTAACTATGGCACCAGAAGACCGTAAAATAGTAGCAGATATAGTAAAAGAAAATATGGAAACTACCAAAAAAACTGGTCAACCTTTCTTCTAAAATATTATAATATACTTTAATGGCGCCTGAAAAACTGGATAATTATCAATTATATGTCTGAACGAGATCTTATTCAAGAACTCAAATCTACAATTAAGGACCTCAGTGATGAGAAGGAGGACCTCCTTAAGACTATTAAAACTAAAGAGTCAAGAATTAAGTCTATAACGATTAAATTAGAACATGAGACTCAAGATGTTAGTAGTATAGGACATAAACTTGAGGATCAAAATAAAGAAATTAAAAAGTTAAAAGAAAAACTTAAAGACAAAGATAAAGTTGTCGAGGCCGAGATAGAGAAATATATAACAACACATAGTGAAGTAGAAGATGATACCAAAGAAAAAACAAAAAACGACGAAAATCGAAGCTACTAGTCAAGCAACAAACTGGACCTCAGCTGAAGCAGAAGAAAAAGTAGAAGAATTAAAACACTGGATTAGAACTTTTATAGTAAAAGAATTTCCAGAGTTG
>Ga0187833_10002529_pt1 | contig 19466 bp, 13 predicted proteins | sample ETNtaG_37_FD_167968 | JGI IMG/M metagenome (GOLD analysis project Ga0187833, IMG submission 167968) | Marine microbial and viral communities from oxygen minimum zone, Eastern Pacific Ocean - ETNP2014_SV_400_PacBio MetaG (Illumina Assembly) | ecosystem: Environmental > Aquatic > Marine > Hypoxic...
AACGTCGAGACCATTGACCATATCGCCTGTCAGGTTCACACACCTTGACCGAAGTCAAGGTATTCTCCTGTGTCGCACAGGACAATCGTGTTGGGCAGAACCTCTGTCCTCCTACAGTTAAAATCCTGTTGGCGCCCGCCTATCTCCCTCCGAGTAGGCGGGTTTTTTAGATCGCTCAGATGGTGTCAGGTCCGCATACATTGACCTGAATCAATACATTCTCCTGTGTCGTACAGGATGATGGTGTTGGGAGTTTTCTATCCCAGTTAGGTCACAGATAATTACCCCACTCATCCCCATGCGGGTGGGGTTTTTTCGCAAGGTGTCAGGCCCACAGACCCTGTTTCCCTCTCTGTAACAGGAATAAGATAGCGGTATGAAAAGCCCGAGAGATTTATAAAAGCATCGCGCACAATCGAATGATCCATCCATGAAGATTTCAAGCAACCTAAATGGCAGCCAGTTAATAGTCGATTATTTGATTCGTGAAAAAGTCCCGTACGCCTTTGGCCTGTGCGGCCATGGAAATATTGGCTTTATAGATGCCCTTTATGAGCGTTCCGACGAGATAAAAACTATTTCAGTTCACCACGAAACTGTGGCTGGCTTCATGGCGGATGTCTACTACCGGGTCACTGGGCAACCCACTGTGACATTTACATCGTGCGGACCGGGCTCGTCTAATCTTCCGATTTGTCTGGCTAACTCGTTCTTTGATTCGATCCCGTTTCTTGCTGTGACCGGTAATGTACCTACGGCGCAGTTTAACCGGGGTGCCTTTCAGGAGGTTTATCGACATTACCAAGCTGACTTTCCGTCAACGGTTCGAGCTTATTGCAAACGAGTATTTCAACCTACCCGCGGAGACCAAGTACCACTCGCGATGCGACAGGCATGGAAAACGATGGTTACCGGGCGACCTGGGCCCGTGGTACTCGATGTGCCATTCGACATTTTTAAAGAGGCAGTGGGCGAAGAGACGCCAAAGCCAGAGGAATGGAACAACAATATCTCCAGTCGCTGTGGTGCGGACCCAGAAGGAGTAGAAAAAGCAGTGGCCATGTTGTTGTCGGCAGAGCGGCCCGTGATCTTGGTCGGACAGGGCGTGAAATACGGAGAAGCCACTAGCGACCTCCTGTTGCTCGCAGAGAGGCTCCGAATTCCAATTGCCTGGTCCGCCAGTGGGGCTGGCGCTGTCGACGCGACCCATCCACTGGCTTTGGGTTTGATCGCCCGCAATGGCACTTTTCAAGCGAATCACGCAGCCCGCCAGGCAGATGTGTTGCTCGCACTCGGCGTTCGCTTTGACGATCGGACTTCCAGTTCTTGGATTCCTGGATATTCGTTTTCTATACCACCGACTAAGCTGATTCATGTTGATATCGACCCAGACGAGATTGCGCGCAATTATCCGGTTGCACTAGGGTTAATGGCCGATGTTCGAACCTTTTTACGCCAAGTCTCGGACTCGATAGCGGGCCAACCCGAGGCGGTAACGTTGACCGATGCCCGCAGGAATTGGCTGTTGGCTATTGATGACTACAAGAAAAAGTGGGCCGAATTCATTGCGCCCGGATTCAGTGACAATTCCAGCCCAATACATCCACAGCGTGCGGTCCACGAAATTGACAAGGCTGTGCCTGAGGACACGATCCTAGTCAGTGATATCGGAGTACACCACAACTGGCTTCTTCAGTTCTTTAATCCTAAAGGGCCTCTATCGTTAATAGGCTCGATGGGGTTTGGACCGATGGGGTTCGGGGTTGCCGGCGTGCTTGGCGCAAAGCTCGCGGCACCCGATCGGCCTGTATTGTCAGTCTGTGGAGACGGGGCATTCTTCATGCACGCCAATGTATTAGGTACAGCAGTGGAATATGACATTCCTGCCGTATGGTTGGTCTGGAACAATTATGCGTATGCCTCTATCCGTGGATTACAACGCGGCTATTTGGAAGGTCGTGAATTAGCTACCAGTTTTAAAGACGCCCAAACGGGGCAACCCTATAACCCTGATTTCGTGGCCATGGCCCGCTCTGCCGGCGTGAGTGGGGTCAGAGTTGATCAGGCGGCAGACTTAGGGGGCGCAATTACGGAAGCGTTCGCCGCCAATACTCCATACCTCATTGATGTTAACGTTGCGGCTGATGTTAATCCCGCAGGAGCGGGAGTATGGGAATTGCCCGGACTCGGTGTGAGTTCGCCCGGAATTGGGGAGCGCTACATGCCTGAGGAATGACACTGTTTATGAGTCTCTGTACTTTCTCAAGTCGACTCATCCCAATCTCCCCACCAAATCCTCTGCTCTTAATTGCGCATAGCGCATCAGCATCTTGGTGTCTTTTTGACCTGTATCAGTGCGGAATTGGGGATAGGGAAATAAGTTATTAGCATGAAACTCCTCTCCAAGTTCTTTCTGGCTGTTCTATTGCTGACAGTGGCTTCTGTCAGTTGGGCGGCTTGTCCTTTCCATTGATTGAGAAATCGCATTCGAGCCCCAGAGACTGTGATGAAGAATCTGCCTAAACCGGTCGTGCAAACCAGCGATCAAGCCCAAACGATCCCGCAAGCTCCGGGCGCCACCGCAGGCTATCCGATAACCGGACGAGTTGATTTCTCCGATAGTACCTACCTGTTGGATGTCTACCATCCGATGCTGTCGAAGGCAGCAGCGCCTGGCCAGTTCGTCATAGTCATTTCCCATGAATACGGTGAACGGATCCCTTTGACGATTGCCGATTATGACCGTGATCAAGGCACGATAACTCTGGTTGTACAAGCAGTTGGCAAGACGACTCGGGAGATGCAACAGCTATGCAAGCCCGGGTTCAATCTTTTCAGCGTGGTCGGCCCCCTTGGCTTCCCGACAGACTTAGGGAATGCCCGCAAGGTGATTTGTGTTGGTGGCGGACTGGGTGTCGCACCGGTCTATCCCCAGCTTCGGGCTTTCAAAACCGCTGGCGCTTATGTGATCGGCGTCGTCGGCTTTAGGAATCAGGACCTTATCTTCTGGGAAGACAAATTCAAACGCTACTGTGACGAATTCATCGTTTGCACCGACGATGGATCAGCCGGTATCAAGGGCCTCGTGACAGAAGGTATTAAATGGGCCGTGAAACACCACGACGATATCGATCGTGTTGTCGCCATTGGCCCACCGATCATGATGAAGGCCTGTGCTGAAACCACCCGCCCATTGGGCATTGAAACCATTGTTAGTTTGAATCCGATAATGGTCGACGGAACCGGGATGTGTGGAGGTTGCCGGGTCAAAGTCGCGGGCAAGACAAAATTCGCCTGTGTCGACGGCCCAGAATTCAATGGCCATGACGTCGACTTCGATGATCTAATCACCCGGCTGAAACGTTTTCGGGCTTATGAGGAGCAGGCTGCCAATACCTGGTGTCAAGGACGAAAGAGTGCACCATAGTATGATTTACTACCGGTATCTCCGGCAAAGTGACGTTGTAGACTGGTAGGAAAAAGGAGTGAATATGGCGACCAGTAAGCCAAAAAAAAAGACTATTCGAACGATACCACAAGAGCGCGCTCGAATGCTGGTTCAGGCTTCTACTCAAAGGGTCGAGAACTTTGAAGAAGTGGCACTCGGCTTTGAACTGGACGACGCCCTGAATGAATCCGAGCGCTGCCTTTTGTGTCCCGACCCAGCGTGTGTTGCCGGCTGTCCCGTGGCAATCGATATTGTCGGCTTTATCGAAAATATCACCTTAGGAAACTACAGACGATCCTACGACATTCTTACCGATGCTAATTTACTACCCGCGATCTGCGGTAGGGTATGTCCTCAGGAAGACCAGTGTGAGGGTGTTTGTCCAGTCGGGCAGACCCTCGAACCCGTAGCCATTGGCCGGCTCGAACGCTGGGTAGGAGATCTGGCGCTTGCGAAGGGATGGTCGAACGAACCGTATATTGAGCCTAACGGCTTTAAAGTCGGGATTGTCGGATCGGGACCTGCCGGTATTGCTTGCGCGGCCGATATGGCAAAGACCGGCTGTGATGTGACTGTTTTTGAGGCCCTACACGCACCGGGTGGAGTATTGCGTTATGGCATTCCGGAGTTTCGATTACCGAACCGGGTTGTCGATGCGGAGATGCAAAACCTGACACGCCTGGGCGTTAAGTTTGAGTGCAACACGCTGGTGGGGCGTTTGTTCACGGTCGAGCAGATGTTGTCTGATCTCGGTTTCCATACGGTGTTTATTGGCAGTGGTGCTGGATCTCCAAAATTCATGGATATCCCCGGGGAATCCCTGCACGGCGTGCTCTCGGCCAACGAACTTTTAACTCGATGCAATTTAATGGGCGCTGGTGATTTCCCTCGACACGACACACCATTGGATCTGGGGGATCGAATCGCAGTCATAGGGTCTGGCAACACGGCCATGGATGCTATGCGCGTTGCTTTGCGCCTCGGTGCAGAGAAAGTTTGCTGCGTTTATCGGCGCACGCGGGACGAGAGTCCGGCTCGTGAGGAAGAGATCAGCCACGCTGAGGAAGAAGGAATCGAGTTCCATTGGCTCACCGCGCCGGTAGAGATCCTAGGTAACGAAAACGGCAACGTCCGTGCGATGCGTTGCGTTCGAATGGAATTGGGTGAGCCGGATGAATCTGGTCGGCGCCGACCAGTCGAAATCGAAGGTAGTGAATATGAATTTGAGGCCGACACAGTAGTTTATGCTATCGGGACCAACGCTAACCCGGTACTGGGGCAAACCTCCAAACTTAAACTCAATCAGTGGGGCTACCTTGAGGTCGATGAAAACCTAGCAACTTCGATGGCAGGTGTTTACGCTGGTGGTGATATTGTTACCGGCGCTGCCACCGTGATTTTGGCTATGGGACTCGGGCGACAAGCGGCAGACAGCATGAAGAGCTACTTAGGAATACGCGACACTGAAAACGTTTACCGTCCCCAACAGCGGGGTTGCGAAGGCAAGTTATTTGGAATCGATCTCGAAGAAAAGAATTTCACCCGGCTTCGGCTTGCCTGATCCACACGACTGGCGCCATAAACTTCGAGGCAAGGTACCGAAATGGACCACGCAGTAACCACCAGGAAAGATGAAACTCCCACGGGAGCAGCCCGACCGGACGACGTACCGGTGGTAACGCTCGAGGAACACATCATTGAAATCGTTAGCGATTCTGGTGAGGGAGCCCAACGGTGCGGACAAACCTTTGGTTCGATCGCGGCCAAAATGGGTAACGGTATCTGGACTGTGGAGATTATTCCGGCCGAAATTCAACCGTCTGTGCGAAGCATAGAAGGCACCAGCGGTAATCGCATCCGAGTAGGGTCCGGGGCGGTAACTAATGGTGGGGATGCAGTTGATCTGGTTGCAGCATTCAACGAACAGGTGGTATTGGGCCGTGTACGAGCCAAAGAACTAAAGCCCGGCTGCATTATTTTGCTTGAAAACAGCTGGCGTACCAATACCGATCAGAGTATCGCTGCGTCGTATACGACGGTCTATGAAGAACTGGTCGGTGATGGCTATCGGGTCTACGAAATTCCAATGGAGCAGGAGTGCCTGAAATACGTTACCGATCCACGACGTGGCAAGAACATGTTCGTACTCGGGGTTTTATCTCGGGTCTATTGCCTGGATCGGAAGTTGGCGCTGGCGCAGGTGGCTTTGACCTTTGCAAAACAAGGGCTAAACGTCATTGCGCCTAACCAAGAATTATTGCGGGCAGGTTGGGATTGGGCCGAAGTAAACTTGGATATTCGTTTTCGCATTCCTCCTAGCCCAATCAAGGAACCGCGCCTGGTCGTGAACGGTAATACAGCACTTGGTCTTGGGGTAATGGCATCGGGTATGGAAGTTTGCTCCATGTACCCAATCACGCCAGCGACTTCAGTTTCGCATTATTTGAGTGATGTTTTCCAACGTGTTGGCGGCATCGTGCATCAGGCAGAAGACGAGATTGCGGCATGCACCTTCGCGATTGGTGCATCCTATGCAGGCAAATGTGCGGTGACAATCACCTCCGGGCCGGGCTACTCATTGAAGCAGGAGGGTATCGGCTTGGCCGTAATGGGAGAGATTCCGCTAGTCGTAGTGAATGTCCAACGTGGTGGCCCATCTACTGGTCAACCCACTAAGTGTGAACAAGGGGATTTACTGGCTGCTTGTTTCGGTGGCCACGGTGATGCACCGAAAGTCGTAATGGCGGTTTCCGATATTGAAGATTGTTTTTATTCAGTCATCATGGCCCGCAAGATCGCCGAAACATTTAATATGGTAGTCGTGTTGCTGTCTGATGCAAGCCTCGGGACTGCACAGCAACCTTTTCCGCGACCGAAGTTCAGCGAAGATTGGCTGGCACCACCAGTCGATCAGAGCCCGGTACCTGAAGGCACTAAACCCTACGCCTGGGACCCGGAAACAGGGCTTGCCAGCCGGATCATACCCGGTCAACCAAACGGCATGTACTGCCTGACCGGATTAGCACACGATTCTATGAGCCACATCATCTATGACCCAGAAGAAAACCACGAAGCGATACGTCGGCGTAGCCTGAAATTGGCTGCACTACAAAAATCACTCAAACCACCCAAACTATTTGGCGACGAACAGGGTGAACTGTTGATCGTCGGTTGGGGTGGCACCAAAGGAGCTATCGAGGAAGCCGTTAGGCGGGTTCGAGCCGACGGCCACCGCGTATCCTCCCTTCACATCAAGTTCCTGCAACCTATGGCATCGGGTATCAAGAAAATACTGCAGCAGTTTGACCAGGTGATTGCCGTTGAGAACAACTGGAGTGATGATCTGGATGACGCACTCATCGACGATGAAAACCGCCGCTATTCCAATTTAGCCTGGTTACTGCGAGCCCGCTGCTTGGTCGATGTTGACTGCTGGGGTGAAGTCAAGAGTCAGCCGCTCAAACCTGGAGCTATTGAGCAGGCCATACGAGCAAAACTAGCCTAGGAGAAAACGATGGACATGGAGGTTTCCGCACCGCGATGCTTACTTTGGTCCAACGACAAGCCGACCGCCCTGGATGACTATGCGTCTGAAGCGCCTCGCTGGTGCACTGGGTGTGGAGATCTGGCAATTCTGGCAGCGGTACAACGCCTGTGCCGGGATCAACAACTGGCTCAAGAAAAAATGGTATTCGTTTCGGGAATCGGCTGCTCGAGTAGATTCCCACACTATGTGAACAGTTATGGCTTCCACGGCCTGCACGGACGGGCATTGCCAGTGGCTGAAGGCATCAAGATCAAACGGCCCGATCTCCACGTCTTCGTCAATACTGGCGACGGGGATTGCTGCAGTATCGGTGCCGCTCATTGGATTCACGCGATTCGTTACAATATGAATCTAACCGTACTGCTGCACGATAACGCGATTTATGGCCTGACCAAGAAGCAGGTTTCACCAACGTCACCTAAAGGTCTTGCCAGCAATACCACCCCCCGCGGGGCCTACCTGGATGGGCTTAATCCAATGGAGACAACGCTCGGCGTGACTAATGTTTCGTTCGCTGCCCAAGTTGTTGACTGGGTTCCGGGACTTTTATACGACGTCATCTCCCGGGCATTTCATCATCAAGGGCTGTCCTTTATTCGGGTGCTACAGCGCTGCCCTGAATTTTTGCCAGATTATTTCAATCCCTGGATGGACGATCCGGAGCAATTACTGGTCCTCACCCACGATAACGGCATACAGCTTGGCGCAGACCTCTCGCGCATCTACCGTCAGCAACAGACCCATGACCCGAGCGATATTAACCGAGCGAGAGAACTCGCTTCGATCACTGACCGTATCCCAGTCGGGATCTTGTATCGAAATGAGAATGTGCCGTGCTATGAAGACGTCATTACATCGCAGGGACTGTTCACACCCGAGGTCGTCGGTAATAACGTAGAAGCGGAACTCGACAGATTTACTGTTTGGCCTGCCCCGTGACATATCTGGAAGTTAACCGTCCTAACCAGTTTTCGCCAGGAAAGAAGAAATGGACGTAAGTCTCAGAGAACTCGTTCGTTTCCATCACACCGGACAAAAAGCTAACGGCAAGTGGGATGAAAAAGCAGGATTGCAGCCTGCGCTACTCGCTCCTTACCGTAACCTGGCGGCATTGCGTTACGACTACCCCATCGTATTGGTCCAAGATGATACCGGACAAACATGCGTACATACGCTGTCGGGAATAGTGGATAGTGTTCTACAGGAGATCGCTCCAATGGGGCTCGAAGGCGAGCCAATGCGCAAGCACTGCCTTCGACTCGAAACCCGGATACGAGCCCTAATCTATGGTGGAATGAAAGGCACGCTAGCCGAACTCTGGGACCTGGCCCAGCACGAACTGGTCGACGAAAGCAATCAAGACGGGGATGGAAGTCTGACCGAAAATCTGAGTCTAGCTCGTAGAGCGGTAACCGTCGATGGCCGGATTATCGATTGTGATAAAAACGCTACAGCGGCACTTCTAGAGCACATCTGGATGTGCGTACAAAACACGCGTTCCCAGAAGGCGCTGCAGAGGCTGGATCAACTGGCCCTGTGTCTGTCGCAGATTCTTGAAGCCGATTTTCAGAAAAGCGACGGTGCCCGAACGCCTGAGGTCCTGAAAGGGTCCATGGGGGCGACTTTCGACGATAGCTTCGATTTTCAGATAATGTCGCAGATCCTAAAAAAGGGTTCGCGGGAGAGTTCGTTGACTGATCGTAAACGCCAACGGATAGGTGACACTTTAACAAGCTTACGCACACAGCGTCTTTTCCTTTCCCAAATGGATACATCGAGCCGTCCCAACGATCGCCTCCAACCTAGGCTTGTCTTCTCTAGCTGTAGCGATGCATGGGAGGCCTTTCAGGCCCAAATTTCCGAGAAGGTACAACTCCTCAAGGCAATTGCTACTGCTGAGCTAGAAATTGAGAACCGCTACGATGAATCGGAATACGATGACCTGCTTGCCGGCTTTTCCCAGCGTTCACTCTCCCAAGAGGATCTGAATTATTTCCCATCCTATTTGGTCATGACGAATAGCATAGACTGCCAAGGAAATGAAAAGGCTAAGCTAATCGATGTACTCTCCTCCGGGCTACCAATAAAAGTACTGGTCGAAACCAATGATATCTTGGCAGACACCTCACCTGAATCTGACCAGCTTTCATTTGGCCCCTCAAGTCAGCAATTGGCAACCATGGCTGTCGGCTTAAACGACGCCTTCGTTTTACAGTCGACTAGTTCGAACCTATTTCAGGCCAGAGATCGAGTTTATCGGGGGTTGACCTACCACGGCCCTGCTCTGTTCAGTATTTTCTCAGGCATAGGCGACGACGCCACCGATCTGCCTTGCTACCTCACCACAGCTTGCGCCATGCAGTCGCGAGCTTTCCCCACGTTTACCTATGATCCTGTACAAGGCACAAATCTCGCAGCACGTTTCGATATCGAGGACAACCCACAAATCGATCTGGACTGGCCCGCACAGCACTTTGCTTATGAAGACGAAGAACTTCAAAAATTCTCGGAGAACGTGGCCGTTACCTTGGCCGATTTCGCTGCTTGCGACAAACGCTATGTGGGGCACTTCGCCAGAATTCCCAAGAGCAACTGGAACGAGGGAATGTTATCCGTTGCGGAATATGTCGGCCTAGCCGAAGATCAGACTCAGAATAAACTACCGTACGTGTTCACCGTTGAAAACGATACTCTTCACAAGTGCATCGTCGACGATAAGCTGATTCGAGCGACCAGGCGCTGCCGTGATACATGGCACAGCCTGCAGGAATTGGGTGGAATCAACAACTCGCATGCCCTGAAGCTGCTCGAGCAAGAAAGGCAACAATGGCAGCAGGAGAAAGAGCAAGCACTAAACGAGATGAAGAGCCAGGCGGTCGCATTAACGACCGTCGAGTCCGACAGGCAGCCTGTGCCCGAACAGGAAACTGTTGCAGAAGCGGCGATCGGGCAATCAGAGCCAGAAGAAGAGGATTCCGGCGACCAGGCCTACATAGAAACCCCCCGCTGCACAACTTGTGACGAATGTACCGACCTGAACAGTAGAATGTTCGCCTACGATGACAACAAGCAAGCCTACATTGCCGACCTTTCTGCCGGAACATACCAGCAACTGGTAGAAGCAGCCGAAGTCTGCCAGGTCGCCATCATTCATCCAGGCAAACCGACCGATGTGGACGAACCGGGCGTAAGCGACCTGGTCAAGCGAGCCGAAGCGTTCAACTAGGCAACGCTAGTAAGGGCAAGGAGTAGAACCCACAAGAAGGTAAACAGACCTATTGATATAAAAAGCATCACCCAGTTACGCCTCTACTACGCTTTGTGCATGTCGAGTTGCTGCTGGATCCGGGCAAAAAGAGCACTTATTCTTCCTATACACTAATGCGCCGCACAAGACTTCGCAAAAAACAGGATGGCTCCATTACCGCGCCCAAAGATCGCGGACTCCATGCCGGGCCGACGCCCCCCTATGAGTTCATGAGCGACGCTGAGGTGACCAGGATCATCGACACTGTGATTACTCTTATGGCTAGTTCAGGCATCGTGTTCGAACCTGGTACCGAGGCAGACGATTTGCTGCGGAAAGCGGGCTGTAACGTGGGTGCAGACGGCGTTGTAAAAATTCCTGAAGCCATCACCCGAAAGGCGTTGAAAACCACCAGTCGGCAGGCAACTCTTTTTGACCGCAATGGAGAAAATCCGATCACGATCGATTGTGAGCACACTCAGTTCATGCCCGGCATGACCTGCATCGCAGTTTATGAGCAGGAAACTGGTGAACCCCGCTCTTCTACCCGCGAGGATCTGGCCGAAATCACCCGCCTTTCAGACGGGTTGCCCAACATTGATGCGGTGTGCGTTTCGGTCAAAAACGTCTCCGAGTCAAATCTTTTCGGTGAGATCGACGAATTCGTTTGTATGATGGAAAACACCATTAAACCGCTCGAATACCTGTGCGAATACCCGGTGTCTCTGGAAGCGGTGATTGAGATCGCCACAGCGCTGAGAGGCAGCGCTCAAACTCTGAAGAAAAAGCCGTATTTCCTGCATCTCGTAACTCCGCTGCCTGTGAAGTTTGCCCAGATCCATATCGACCAAATCCTCGCTGCAGTACGCGCGGGCGTTCCCGTGGGTGTTGGTACACTGGCCATTGGCGGGGCGTCGGCTCCGATCACACTCGCGGGGTGCCTGACCCACTGCCTGATGACCGATTTTGCAGCCATCGTCCTTGGCCAGCTAGCGGTGGAAGACAGCTTTTGCATGGGTGGTTCCGACGTCTTCTTCATGGAGCCCGCTACCGGCGCAATCGGTAGTTTTGCGCAAACGTCGATGGCCGACATGGCTGCTACTCAGGTGCGTCGCTCGCTCGGGTTCCCCTCGCTGACGGCCTCAGGAGGCTGCACCGTTGCGCGCCGCTTCAATCAGGATGCCGTCTGGGAAATTTCGGCGAGCACCATGAACATGTTCTATCACCGCCCCGCGACCTGCGATTATCTCGGCTCTCTGGATCAAGGTTTGACATTCTCAGAAACAGCGCTGTTGTTCAGTGACGATCAGGCTGGAATGCTGCGCAAGATGTGGGAAGGCATGACCGTCAGCGATGATCAGATCGGCACCGACCTCATCCGGAAATTGGGCCCCAAAGGCCAGTTTCTGGCCGAACAGCACACGGTCGACAACTGCCGCACGCAGGTTTGGAATTCGCGCTATCTGGGCCCGAACATCCCGCTCAGCAATGGTGGGTTGCAGGATCAGGACTTGTTTGAAAGGATCGAGGCCGACTTAGCCGAGCGCCGCAAAGCACCCCTGCCCAAGGCCCCGCCCAAACACGTCATGGAAACCGCCCGCACCGTGTTGGCGCGCTTCCGTTAGAGATAAATGCTTGGGGCGTATGACTTCTAGCGGCAACTGAATTAGGAACCTACTGTTAACCGGACAAAATTCTTTAACGAGTATAAGCTTGTGGATGATTGTATAGCGACCAGTGATCTAAAGACCAGAAAACGACCCGAACAGGGTCCGTTTCTATCCTAAATACAACTCACTCGAACCTTCTTCCCACTAGCAGTTATCTGAGCAAATGGCTTGCTGGATCGTTCTGGTTCTGTCTGGAATGCCCCGATTCATGTGCAGGAAGATCTGCTCGAAACGCGTTTCGCAACGACGTCGAGTACCGCCCGAACAATGCCGGTATAGCCAGTACAGCGGCACAGATGGCCGCTAAGCATCTCCCGTAGTGCCCCTTCAGTCGGCTGAGGATTACGGGCCAGAAAATCGGTGACCGACATCAGAATACCGGGCGTACAATAGCCACATTGTAGGGCGTGGTGGCGGCGAAAGGCTCTTTGCAAATCGTTGAGCTCGCCATTCTCATCGGCCAGGCCGGCGGCGGTGTCGATTCGCCGGCCAGCAACTTGTACAGCGAATATCAGACAGGAACGTACTGCCTTGCCATCGAGCAATACCGTGCAGGCACCGCAAACGCCATGTTCGCAGGCAACGTGGACAGCATTAATGAACTGCTCTTGGCGTAGAAAATCACTCAGCAAAAGGCGTGGCTCTGCCAGGCCGGTGACCTTGCGACCGTCGAGAAACAGGGTGATTGAATGGCGGGTATTTTTGTTTAGGAACGGCATGATCTTGCCTCCTTGATGGCGCGTCGACCCAGGCGCCGGACCAGTTCGCGACGGTAGCGTGCACTGGCGTGAAGGTCGTCCTGGCCGTGAAGATCCCAGGCTAGGGCATTGAGGGCAGGGTCGATAATGTTCTCCTCCAACTCACTCCAATCGTAGACCATCGGCCGGTCGGCAACACCGCCGATGCCGAGTCGAACTGCCTCACCACTCGCCACTGCCGCTACGGAAGCCACCGCGAAGTCACCACGGCGGATCGCCATTTCATCGAAATGGTAGCCAGCGGTCGGCTGGGCTACAGGTAGGCGCACAGCCGCTATCATCTCGTCCTGGTGGCGTGCGGTAGCCAGCATGCCGGTCTGGAAATCAGCCGCGCTCAGCACCCGCTCGCCCCGAATGGAGCGCAGGATCACCTCGCCGCCCAGGGTGGCGAGACACAGTGGTAATTCTGAACTTGGATCGGCGTGAGCAATGGAACCACAGACGGTGCCCCGGTTGCGAGTCTGCATATGGCCGAGAAAGGGCAAGGCTTTGGCCAGAAGTGGCTGCCGACTTTCGAGTTCGGGCCAGGCCAGTAGTTCAGCTTGTGTGGTAGCAGCCCCTATTTCTAGCGAGTTGCCGGCCATGCGGATATAGCGTAGGCTGTTGATACTGCTGATGTCGACCAGTAGGGCTGGCTCTAGGAGCCGGAAATTGACCATAGCGACCAGGGACTGTCCCCCTGCGAGCAACAGTGCCCTGGTGCCGTGTTCTGCCAGGGCCGCCAGTGCCTCGTCGATGCTTTCCGCCCGTAGGTAGTCGAAAGCTTTTGGCTTCATGGTCTGAACCTCAGAAAGCCAAGGAGACGCTGCCAATAGGATGGCGACGGCACTGGGCCACCGACTTGGTCGACCAGTTGCCGGAAGAATTGTGCAATCAGAGCCCTGGTAGCCCCGCTCAGCATGCGGCCTCCGACGGCCACCACTTTGCCGTTGACATCGATGCCATAGAGATAACTCACTTGTGTCCCGTTGTCATAGGTTTCGAGGGAGATCCTCCCTTCGCCTTCGGCCACACCTAAGGGACCGGTTACCGCGCCACTGATTCGCGCTGAGCCCGGTTCCATAAGGTCGCTGAATGTTATCCGGGCCTTGAATTCGCCGCTGACCGGGCCCACGCCGAGTGAAATAGTAGCCCGATAGTCGTTCTCCGCCACCATTTTCAAAGCCCGGCAACCGGGGAGTACCGCCGCTAGCCTAGCCGGGTCAATCAGAGTTGCCCAGACCAATTCCCGTGCAGCCGGTACGAAGGAGCTTCCAGAGCCGTTCAACACCCGTTCCGTTACTGATGTTTCTGCCGTAGCCGGTTCGGGTGGTGGCACTTCCTCACCGTGGATCAAGGCACTGACCTTAGATGGGGACAGTGGCAGAGTCACGTTTTCAACACCAAGTGCGTCGGCAACGCCGTTGGCCAGGCAAACCGGAGTGCTCATCACATTACCTTCGCCAATACCCTTGGCACCCAACGGTGTGAATGGAGTTGGCGTCTCCATGTGCAAGATCTGTGGTTCCGGGACCTCATAGGCTGTTGGCACCAGGTAATCGGCAAAGGTGCCGGAAAGAAAGCTGCCATCATCGCCGTAGACGAATTCCTCGAAAAGTGCACAGCCCAGGCCCCAGCTGAAGGCACCATAGACCTGCCCGTTGGCGATCAATGGATTCAGAAGCTTACCGGAATCGTGCATGGTGACATACCGATCGATTTGAACGCGACCGGTGTCACGGTCGATCTCTACACCACAGAAGTCGAAGACGAAGCCGTAGGTCAGTGAAGTGTTGATCCTGTCCTCATCGTCAGGTGGCTCGAGCTCAGGTGGTGACCAGGCACAGCTCGCGCGTAGGCCTGGGGACATTCCTGATGGAAGGTTGCCGGGTGACCAGTGTGCAGTACCGGCAACGCGGTGGAACTTGAGGGCATTTTCGGGATTGCCGCGGGCAAAGACCATGCCGTTGGCGAACTCGATCGCGTCTGGCGGCATATTGAGACTTTGCGAGGCGATTCGGGCCATCTTTTCCCGCACCTCGACTGCGGCAAGGTGGGCGGCGACGGCGGTAGCTGAGGAGAAGCGGCTGGAATAATTGCCAGTGGCGATAGACCAGGCGTCTTTGTGGGTATCGTGCTCTTGGTTAACGCGGATCTGATCGGGTCTCAGCCCCAATTGGTCAGCGACAATCTGGGAAAGAATGGTGGCGTGACCCTGACCCTGCGGAATTGAATCCATGGTTACGTTGACAGTACCCAATGGCTCGACGTTGACGGTTGCATTGGAAACGTTGCCACCCTTGTGGCCCGAGCGATGGCGCTCCTCAACGGTCTGGATGGTACTGAGGTAGCCCATATTAGATTGCCCTGGTTCTGAGACCACGGCCATACCGATACCGTAGAGCCTGCCCTCGGCACGGGCCTCATCGCGGCGGTGAACCAGGCCGGCAAGGTTGCCTTTTTTGACCGCTACATCGACTGCGGTCTGAAAATCGCCGGAATCGAGCAGCGCACCACCCGCAGCCCGGTAGGGAAAGGCATCGCGGGAGATTAGGTTTCGCCGAATGACGTCGAGGCGCTCTAAATCCAGGGTCTCGGCGACACGGTGCATGATGCGCTCCAGCGCATAGTAGATCTGAGGGCCCCCGAAACCCCGCACCATTCCGGAGGGGGTTTTGTTGGTCAGAACCAAGCGGTTGGTAATGGCTAGGTTAGGAATGTCGTAGGGTCCAGTCATAATGCCGTGCTGGCGATACAGGGGTCCGGGCATCGGCGGTCTGAGATAGGCGCCGTAGTCGTCCAACTGGTTAAAGTCGAGAGCGGTTACTCGACCCTCACGGGTCACCGCCGCCTGGACCTGGATTACTCGGTTGGGTGCGGCGATCGCTGCTGTCAGGTGCTCGAGCCGGTCCTCCACCCACTTGACGGGTCGGTCGACGATGCGCGAAGCGATACAGGCTAGAACCACGTAAGGGAAGATCGCTTGCTTGACGCCAAAACCACCACCGGAATAGGGCGCGGTGCGCATGCGTAGGTTAGTGCCGGGAACTCGCAATGCTCTTGCCATCACTGGGTGCACGGTGAAGGGCCCCTGGAAGTTCGACATCACGTTGTAGAGTTGCTCCTGCGGATCATACTCGGCAACCACTACGAAGCCTTCCAACGGCGTCTGAGAATTGCGCGGATAGGAAACTGTCAACGAGACTCGGTGGTCGGCCTCGGCAAAGGCCTTGGATGGATCACCGTAGCTGTATTCACGCACCGAGACGAGGTTGGTGCCGGCCGCAGGGTGAACTAAAGGGGCATCGTCACGTGCCGCTGCGACCGGGTCAACGACCATATCAAGGATCTGGTAAGTGACCTCGATTTTCTCCAGTGCGTCCTCAGCCAGGTAGCGGTCGTGGGCGATAACCATGGCTACTGCCTCACCAACGAAACGAACCCGGTCGACAGCCAGACACCACTGGTCTAGCGGCTCCTTGACGACAATTAGAAACGGGTCGGTATACTGAGCGATCTGGTGCCCGGTCAGGACCGCAGCCACACCAGGCTGCGCTTCAGCCTCGGTCGTGTCGATCTTGACAATCTCAGCATGGGCGTGGGGCGAACGCAGGATGGCTCCGTGCAATGTCCCGAGACGCAACGCCATGTCATCGGAAAAGACAGCGCTACCGTTGAGCAGCGCCGCATCCTCGACTCGCTCCACTGGTTGTCCAACATACTTCTTCTGCTCCCCCCGATTCTGTATCATCGAATCTTTCCCCGCTAAACTCTACTGCGCAGTTTGAAGCGCTGAATCTTGCCTGTCACTGTTTTTGGTAGGTTCTCGACAATCTCGATCCAGCGAGGATATTTGTAACCGGCCAGCTCAGCCTTGCACTGGGCCTTAAGCTCGTCCTCGAGGCTTGGGTCAGCGTCCTCAGGATTTCTCAACACGATATAGGCAGCAGGCTTGATTAAGCCTTCATCGTCGTCACGTCCGACCACCGCGACCTCCAGTACCTTGGGATGAGCGATCAGGCAGGATTCGATCTCGAACGGTGAGCACCACATGGCTCCGACCTTAAACATGTCGTCGCTACGACCGTAATTGACGTAATATCCGTCGTTATCCTGGTAGTACACATCACCCGTATTGAGCCAATTACCCAGCATGGTCTCCGCGGTTTTGTCCGGTCTGTTCCAGTAGTGCTTGGCGGTCGACCCACCTCGAACCTGAAGAGCACCAACTTCGCCAGGCGCCACTGGCTTGGTGTCCTTGTCGACGATGCGTATGGCATAGCCCGGCACCGGTTTGCCCGAGGAGCCTGGCTGGGTGTCGTCGTGACGATTGGAAATAAAAATATGTAGGGCCTCGGTCGAGCCGATGCCGTCAAGAATGTCGATTCCGGTCTTGTCTTTCCAACGTTGATAGACATCGGCTGGCAGTGCCTCACCGGCGGAACAACAGAACTTCACCGAGCTCAAGTCGGGCATGACCGAATCCATGAGGTGAAGTTGTTGAGCATAAAGAGTGGGCACGCCAAAGAAAATAGTTGGCCGGAATCTCTCGATAACGTCGAAGGTCATTTCCGGCGTGGTCCTCGCCTCGCTCAAAACGGTGGTGGCGCCGACCCAAAGAGGAAAGGTCATGGCGTTGCCGAAGCCATAGGAAAAGAAAAGCTTGCCAGCGGAGAAACAAGTCTCGGTTTCGGTGACCCCGAGAATTCGGCGGGCATAAAGTTCACTGGTGAACACCATATCTTGGTGGGCGTGCACGACACCCTTTGGATTGCCGGTTGATCCAGACGAATAGAGCCAGAAGCAGTCGTCTTGTGCAGCTGTCGGTAGGGCTTCGAAGTCGATGTCCGCTGCGGCCATGAGTTCCATAAAGGAGCCTTTGCCGTGTGCTGTCAGAACGTGGGCTGGAGCCTCATCCAGAGTTTCCAGGGCCGCTTCGATTGGTTCGACCAGGTCGGGGGAGTAGACGACGATAGCAGCGCCCGAATCAACCATTAGGAACTGATAGTCTTCGGCCCGCAGTAAGGTGTTGACTGGAATCGGCACAAGTCCTGCCTTGATCGCACCCCAGAAAAGATAGAAAAATTCGGGACGATCTTTGACGACCATCAGCAATCTTTGACTAGAGCCAAAGTCGTGCAGTACGTTGGCTGAGCGGTTTACCCGTTCGGTGAGCTGGGCATAGGTGACTTCCGCGGAGGCAGAGTAGATGGCGAACTTGTTGCCCCGGCCCTCTTCTATATGGCGGTCGATGAACGCATTGGTGGCGTTGAAGATCGGTGCAAAGGTGAGCATCGGTCCAGCCGGGGATTCATCGATTGTTACGGTATGATTCCGCATCGTTCAATCCCTGGCCGCAACGGCTAACTCGGCGTCAATCGCCAATCACGTCGATGGAAGCAAGCCGGGCGGCGACTTTCTCTGAGGTCGGCCACTTTTCCATATCGTGCTTCTTGATCATGCTCGGTAACTTGGTTTTGGCGTAGGTCTGCTTGTTGATCAGGAGGCCGTTTCTGAAGTGAAGGACGTCAAGACCACGCCAGCCACCGGCACGCTCGGCCGATTCGAGTGTGCAGCACCAGCTGATTAGAGCTTTGCCGGTGACAGCGTCGATAAACAGGTCTTCGGCCCGAAAGCGAATCTTGCCAAAATCCCCCCGAAATTGTGGTACAAAGGCCTCACGAATAGCGTTCTTACCGATGTGACGAATGCCGTTGAACTCGTCATAGGAAGCGTCGGCAGCGAAAAAAGACATCACCCTATCGAGGTCGTCATCGTTGAAGGCTTGAGTGAAATCGATAACCAGTTTTTTCAATTTGACTCGATCGTCTCTTGCCATGGCTAATCTCCTCGACGGTAGCGCTACCTGGGCCAGACCTGACTCGGCCCAAGAAGCGATGGGCGGTAGATGTAACGGAGTGAGAATCAAGTTTTACATTTCGACCGCACTTCGATGACGCTGCCAACCTGTGGGGGGGTCGGTAGTGGCGAGTGAGCCTCCTGCATCTGGCTCAATAGGGTTTGAGATTCTTTCGGCATCGGCACTACTTTGCGCTTACTTAGATCAGCGTGCAGCGCTAGTTGTTCAAGAGTCGCAATCTGACAACCATTTTCGGCATGCGACATGATATGAAAATAGTGGATCCGCTTGTCATCGAAGCCAAGCAACTGGGTAGTTACCTGGATCATATCCCCACTGTTGGCTTCACGGGTGTACGTAATGTGAGATTCGACTGCAAAAGTGGAGAATCCGGTGCGCGCTCTATACGGTTGGCCGAGGCCAATGAGTGGGTAGAAAACATCCGTGGCATTATTAAAGATGAGGACGAAGTAGGCCACGTTCATGTGGCCGTTGTAATCGACCCATTCCTCCAATACGGGTTCTTGCCAACGCGAGATGGGGGCTTCGAAGGTCATTAATGTGTTGCCGAGACCGAATCCACGAGACTAAGCTGGTTATGTCACTAGAAGTTGTTGTGTTGCAAGATGAACTTGCCCAATAGATTGTGGAGTTACGACTTACCTCATACAAATTGCAGTTCGGTAAGGTATCACCTAGCAAACCCAATAATTAAACTAGATTGTAGTGAACACGCAATCGCGCGACCAACATGATTTGTTTTCCAATTGACCCAGATCAATCGGAGGCGCCCTAACCTAACCAAAATTCGTTTGTCGACAGGCAGCTATCATCTTGGGCTCGAATCCTGGTCTCCTAGCCACATTTTGTTGTTCACCGGCAACCTTAAGGAGAAGGTGGACTTCTACACAAATGTTCTTGGCATGCGTCTTTCAGATACTATGGGTGGCGACGTCG
>Ga0187833_10002533_pt1 | contig 19457 bp, 20 predicted proteins | sample ETNtaG_37_FD_167968 | JGI IMG/M metagenome (GOLD analysis project Ga0187833, IMG submission 167968) | Marine microbial and viral communities from oxygen minimum zone, Eastern Pacific Ocean - ETNP2014_SV_400_PacBio MetaG (Illumina Assembly) | ecosystem: Environmental > Aquatic > Marine > Hypoxic...
CTTTAGCTGTTTCGTTCACCTTTTTATTTGCTTCTTTAATGGCAGTGACAACATATTCTATAAAAAAAATTGGAATGCAAGAAATCTAGAGTAATTAGTTGTATGTCTCACGTATTTAAAAATAACCTTAAAAAATATTATTTTACTTTTAAGATTATTTTAGTTTTTGTAATACTTTATTTTTTTTACAATGGAATAATAAATTATTCTGGAAACAAAGTATTATATGCAATTTTTTCTTTAATTTCTAACTATCTTATTGTTTTTGGATTTAGAAAAAATGCATTTTTTTTTGATACTTTTTTTAGTTTGTTACTTTGGCTTGGATTTTGGTTTAAATTTACATACGTAATATCTTCTACTGATGGTTATTTTTATGGGCAAGAAATTGGAGATTTTAACTATAGTTCTAATTCGTTTAACGACACTTTAATAGTTTCATCCATTGGATTAACTGCTTTTATAATTGCGGGTTATATTAGAGAATTTATATTATTCAATTATCCAAAAAAGTTACAATTTAATTTTAAAAATAAAACTTTTTTTAAAAAAAATAGAAATAAGATTTGGTTAGCTTTTTTAATTTTAACTATAATAATAGGGTTTTTAAATTTTTATTTTAAAATTTACCAAAAAGGATTAATTCCAACGCATAATTTTAATTTTTTATTTAGCGGTGTATTTAAATGGCTTTTATTATTTGGATTAACTTCTATTTCAGCAATAATTATTTTTTTAGAAACAAATGCATTTAAAAAATTTTTAGTATCTGGCTCTCTTTTAATTTTTTTTGAAACATTTTTAAGCTCACTTTCAATGTTGAGCAGAGGTATGATTTTTAATGCGTTTGCACTTTTCTTTGGAATTTATAAATTTTCAAGTAAACTTAATATTCCTAATAAATTAACTTATTATCTTAAATCTTTATTTATTATTTTAGTTTTGTTCTATATTTCTGTTGTTTCTGTCAATTATATAAGAGCCAACTATTTTTATGTTGGCGAGTCTTCTCAATTTGCGTACGAAAAGCTTAAAGGAAAAATTAATAAAAGTGAAAAAACAAAACTTTCAAGTATTGAGCAATATCATTCTGAAATTTATTACTTATTAATAAATCGTTGGGTTGGCATAGATGGTGTAATGGCAGTTATATCAAAAAAGGAATTATTAAACATAGATTTCTTTAAAAAATCTTTATTTGAAATACCCAAACCCCAAGGAATAACTTTTTATGAAAGTAAATTTAATATAAAAACTCCAGTAAATGAAGATAAAATATACGAAAAAACTAAAGGAAATACCCTTCCAGGGATTATAGCATTTTTTTATTATTCAGGTTCATATATTTTACTGTTTATATTTATATTTTTTTGTTGTTTGATTGCATCATTTTTAGAATATTTTGCATTTAAATTATCCAACAAAAACTTAATTTTTTCTTCATTAATTGGACAGTTAATTGCTTACAGGTTTATTCATTTTGGATATTTACCACAACAATCCTACCTTTTATTTGGAGCAATAATAATTACGATTTTTTTAGTTTATTTTTTTTCGCAGGGTTTCCAAAATAAATAAGATTTTTTTTACAATTTTTTGATACCACAGAGCCCGCTCCTATTACCACATTATTTTCAATTTTTATAGGAAGTATTGTACTGTTACTTCCTATTTTTACATTATCCATAACTATTGTTCTTAATAATTTTTTTGATTTTTTAATTAGTTTGTTATTTTTAAATTTGTCGTTTATAAAATTAACACCATGGCCAATAAAACAGTTTTTTCCAATTTTTACATATTCACATATAAAACTATGACTTTGTATTCTAGTATTTTGTTTAATTACTACATTTTTTTGTATTTCTACAAATGGTCCGATAAAACAATTATCACCTATTTCGCATCCATATAAATTAACAGGTTCAATTATTTTTACATTTTTGCCAAACTTTACATTTTTTATTGAAACTTTATTTTTTTTTACCATAATCAAAATATGAAATTTTTAGATATTTATTCTCAAGACAAACCTATACTAAATGAAATTTATAAAGATATAAAAAAAATTATTCAAAAATCAGATTTTATTATGGGACAAAAAACTAAGGAATTTGAACAAAAATTTGCACAATATTGTAATTCAAAATTTGCTATTGGATGTGGAAACGGTACAGATGCACTTTATATTGCTATAAAATCTTTAAATTTACCAAAAAACTCAGAGGTAATTCTGCCTGCAATGACTTGGTGTTCGACTTTATTTGCAGTTGTTCAAGCAAATCTAAAACCTGTATTAGTTGATATAGAAGAAAATTCACCGAATATTTCAATTAATGAAATAAAAAAAAAAATCACAAAAAAAACTAAATTAATAATTCTTGTACATCTTTTTGGAGAATGTTGTAAGTTTTCAAAATTAAAACAAATCATTAAAAATAAAAAAATACATATAATTGAGGATGCTGCGCAGGCACACGGAAGCTACGATTGTTCGTCTAAACAAGCAGATAAAGTTGGCTCAATGGGAGACATATCTTGTTTTAGCTTTTATCCTGGAAAAAATTTAGGCGCCTATGGAGATGCTGGAGCAGTAGTGACTAATAAAAAAAGATTATACGAACATATGCTAAAATTTCGTAATATGGGTTCTAAATATAAGTTTAAACACGATTTAGTAGGTATAAATAGTAGACTTGATACAGTTCAAGCTTCAATTTTATTAAATAAATTAAAACATTTAGACTATTTTAATAATAAAAGAAGATTGATTGCAAAATTTTATAGCAAACTAATTTATAACAAAAATGTTACTAAACTCAATTATTCTAAAAGTTGTGTATATCATCAATATGTTGTAATTACTAAAAAACCAGTAAAATTTAGAAATTATTTAAAATTAAAAAAAATTCCTTTCGGAAGACATTATCCTCAGCCATTAAATAAATTAAAAGCAGTTAAAAATTTATTTAAAAACAAGAATTTTAAAAATTCTGAATTACTTGCAATAAATGGGACAAGCCTTCCAATTAATCCCCTCCTTAAAAAAAGAGATATAATTAAAATTTGTAAAATTATAAACAAATTTAATTAATATGTTTTTCAATTTCTTCAAGCAATTTAACAACTTTTAAAGCATAGCTTCCAGAAGTTATAGAATTTTTATTGTTTTTCACTGAATGAAAAAAATGCATTAATTCTTCTTTCATTGGAGATATAAATTTTATTTTAGGTACATGAGTTTTACCTAAGTAAATGTTTGCTTTTGGAGTGAAAAAACTTTTATTAAACTTTTTAATATCAGGATAACTTGCATATTTATTATAAATTTTAATTTTGTTTATTGGTTCCATCTCATCAAACTGAAGCATTTTTTTTTCTCCAATAATTATAATTTTTCTAATTTTTTCAGGATTAAGCCAGCTAGAACGTATCTCAACCTTCGTTTTTTTAAAATCTAAACCAACAGAAGAAATATCAAAAAATTTTTTTTTTAAAAAATTATAAGTTCTTACATAAGAAATTTTTGGTTTATTTTTAAGTAAATACATTGCAGTTGAAAGATCATGGGAAGCTAAATCCCATAGGCATGATGTGTCGTTTCTAATTGGACCTAAATTAGACCTTTCAAAATAAATATATTTTATATTACCTAATTTTTTTTTATTTATAATTTTTTTTATATATTGAATATATGTGTTGTATATATAAATATAACCAGACATAAGCTTGAGTTTTTTTTTTTTAGAAATATTTATTAATTCTTTTAAGTGTTGAGATTTGAGCGTACTTGGTTTTTCTATAAATAAATTAAAATTCTTTTTAAGTATTGCTTTACCTAATGAATAATGAGTGCTTGTAGGAGTTACTAATAATACGCAATCTAATTTCTTAGATAATATTTCATTTAAGCTATTACAAACTTGTAAAAAAAAAAAATTAGATTTTGCATTTATTAATTTTTTTTTATCAAAATCAAATACATAAACATTTTTAAAATTTTCTTCCTCTAAAGATTTAATAATATTTGTAGCCCAATAACCACAACCTATAATTCCAATTTTAATATCTTTAAATTTATTCATAATTCTATATGATATTTTTTATGAAGTCTTTATGTATAGTGCCATGTTGGAATGAAGAGAATAGACTTTCAAATTTAATAAATCAAATAAAAAATTTTGATCAATCAAAATATTTGGTAGACTTTTTATTTATTAATAATGGTTCCAGTGATAATTCTTTGAAAATACTTAAAAATAGTAAAATGAAAGTAAAAAGTTATAACAAAAATAAAGGAATAGGGTTTGCACTTATAGATGGTTTGAAAATTGGTATCAAAAATAATTATGATATTATTATTCATTTAGCTGCGAACGGTAAAATGTTGCCAAGTGAAATAAATAAATTTTTAGATAAAATTAAAAAAGAAAATTACTTGTTTGTTCATGGAAGTCGTTTTTTACATGGGGGAAATTTTAAATCAAATCCCATTCTAAGAATTTTGTTAATTAAAATATTAACTTTTGTTTTAAATTTGATTTTTAAAAAAAAAATTACAGATGCCACTTGTGGATTTAGAGCTTATAAAACAAATATAATTTCAAAAAATTTAGATTTAATTGATAAAAAAGAATTTTATACATATGGATATGAATACTATGTTTTAGGAAAAGTACTTATATCAAAACATATTTCATTTATAGAAGTACCTGTTAACATGAATTATCCAAAAACTGGAAAATACTCAAAAATAAGAGCATTTATTGATTGGTACTCAATAATTAGAGCTTATTTTCTCTCTTTCTTTGATGGCAATAAATTCAAATAAAGTGACTAGGTTTGATGAATCTATAAAATTAAAAATTTTTTTAATTGCTTCATTTTTTTTTGTTGTTTTTACAAATAATTATTTTTCTTACGAGCAGAGTATTGTATTTGGAGCAAGAGATGGAGTAGATTATTTTTTAATTGCTCAAAATTTTCCTAAAATTCCTTATGATGCATTAGAATATCATAGAGCTTGGAGATTTATAATGCCTACATTAATTGGATTTACTGGAAAAATTTTAAATATTGATATTTATTTACTCTTTAGAATTTTTGTTTTGCTTTTTTGTGTATTAACAATATTAATTTTTTTTGAAATTTTAAAATTTCTTGAACTTAATAATTTTCAAATTTTATTTTTATCTTCATTTATTATGTTTAACCCTTATCTTTTCAGATATTTTATTGCATGTCCAACCATGATAAATGATTTAATTTTTATTAATGCTACTTTAGTTTTAGTTTTAGGAATTTTAAAAAATAATAAAATTTTTTTTTACATTGGTATTTTACTTTCTTTACCTACGAGACAAAATTCTATTTTTTTATTGATAAGTATAATCATAGCTAAATTTGTATTTAAAAAAAATTCATTTTTTAAAATAAAAGATATAATTTTGTTAATTATTTTATTTTTATTTTTTTTTCTGTTAAATAACATTTTTGCAAACTTTTACTCAAATTATAACGATAGTTACTCATTATTTACAAGATTTGGATTGTTTCAACACAACTATACATTTAGTGATTTTTTGCAATACCATTTTATTCCTCTTATAATTTTATTGCCTCTATTTGGCTATTTAATTATTGAAAAAAAAAACTTTGACTTTAATAAATTAAATTCAGAACTTTTAACATTAATTTCTTTATTTGCATTTTTTTTGCTATCCGTCGCATATGTCGGCGGACCAATAACAACTGGAAAAAATCTAATTAGGTTAATTAATTTAGCATATCCTTTAATTATTTTAATTGGGGCAGCATCAATAGATTTAAAAAAACATAGTCTTAGCGGTATGAGATTTTATTTATTTTCATTATTGTTTATTATATGGTCTTTTCATCCAACTTATTCAAAAATTAAGATATTAAATTTCATTAATTTTGTTGGATTTTTTTGAAAAGTATTAAAGTAGATCTATAATTTTTTTCTTGGAATTCTTTTTCAACTATCCAATTATTTGATAATAAAGTTTTTTTTATATTTTTTCGGTTACCATAGTTTGCCAACAATAAGTATTTTAAATTTTTAATTTCGTTTAGTTTTGAAAATTTTTTCGTTTCTATCTGTGTTTGGGAGGTCTCAGAATTTTTAGAATTACTATTTGGCTTTACGATATTGGTTTTTTTCATTAAATTTAAATATTCAATTATAATTTTTTTTAAATTATTTGTTTCATTTAATTTTGTTATTTTTCCTGACAGGGAATAATCTGCTTCAATAATTTCATCAAAATTATTTCTTAAATTTATAACATCAACTAATTCATGAAAACTATAATTTTCTAAAATTTCAGGTAGAAAACCATAAGTTGTTCCCAACATTAAAGTATTTTTTTTTGCATTTTGTTTTGCAATATAAGCAAAAGCTTTATCATAGCTGTAAGGAATTTTTAAAAAATATTTAGTATTTTTTTCTTTACCTCTATAAATTTTATTAAATCCACCATCATAGATCAAATCTGAAGAAATGTTTGAATTGGGAAATTTATAAACATCGTAAATATTAAAAAAAATTATAACTATGTTTAATATATAAGCTAATAGAATTTTTTTTTTATCAATTAATAATTTTGTAAATATAAAATGACCTATTAAAAAAAACGGAACACCATATTCCAAAACATATTTTGCACCGCCCCAAAGACCGGGTGATATTGAAAAATAAATAATTAAATTAAAAACAAAAAAACATAAAATTTCAATTTTGCGACTAGAAAATAATACAAATATAATAAATAAATAATACCAAGGAGGTATTTGTTTTATTAGAGAATAAATTACCACTTTTGATTTAATAGCCTCAAATAAATAATTAAAAGAATTTACATTATCAATGCCTTCAAAAGCTGGAGTTCCACCAACACTCACAAATAAAAGCGGAAAAAAAATTATAAATATCAATAGTATTTTTTGATCTTTTATAAGAAATATAATTTTATCTATCAGTAAAAATTTTTTGTTTAAATAATCACCTATAAAAGATAGCCCAATCAAGAAGAATCCAGAAAAAACTGTTATCCTAAATAAAATTCCTACTGAAATTATCAATATGCAAAATCTATAATCAATGTTTTTTTTTAATACAAAATAAAAAAGCAAATATGTAAAAATAAGACAAGACCAAATTGAATGATCAGGAGTTACACTTGCCATTAACAAAAATGGGAATGTTGATATGCTTAATATAAAAATTATTGATGTTTTTTCATTTAAAAACTCTCTAACAAGTTTAAATAGCGAAATCAAAAAAATCCAAAAAGGTATTAAATAAGCTATTCTTACAACAATATGATTTAATCCAAAAAATGAAATAAATGTTGTAGAAAAAATATGATTTAAAGGAGGATGGTGCACGCCATCCTTTATTAATAGTCTTAATAAAAATGTTATTAAAAGTATAAATATTAAAGTTAATAAATTAGATTTCTTTTTTAAAAGATAAAAAATTGCTATTACAAATAAAATCTGAATAAAGTTCAAAAATTGAATAATGTATTTTAATGGAATTGTTTTTAAATAATTAAAATCTAAAATATTTAAAAAAAAAAATGATGAAAAATATGCTGTTCTAGTTGCTCGTCTTGTAGGAGCTATTTCGTCACCAAATAAAGGTACTCTTAATTCCGAAAAAATTAAAAGAATTAAAAAAAATAATAATCCTAAAAAAAAAATTATTTCATTCTTACTAAATTTTAAATTAAAAGATATTCTTTCTTTAAAATTTTTTTTATAAAAATAAAAAAATATTATAAAATTTATATTAATTAAAATTTCTACAATAAATATATTGTATTTAGATAAAACAGCATATATTGAGTAAGTTAAAAAATTAACAATTAATAAAAAAAAATAAATGTTAAATTCGAATAAATATATATAGTTGTCTTTTTTTAGATATGAATTTTTCTCTAATAATACCATGCTATAATGAAGCAAGAAATATACCAATTTTGGTTAAGAAGTATAGTAAATTTCTAAAGTCTAAGGATAATGAATTAATTTTGGTCAACAATGGTTCAAACGATAATACCGATGAAGTATTTAAAAAATTAAAAAAACAAAAAAATATTAAAACTTGTAAAATTAAAAAAAATATTGGATTTGGATATGGTTTAAAAAAAGGATTTAATAAAGCAAAAGAAAACTATATAATTTATTCACACGCAGATTTAGAAGTTAATCCAAATGATATTTTAAAATCTATAAAAATTTTATCTAGAAAAGAGAATTTTATTAATAAAAAAATATTTATAAAAGGCAATAGAATAAATAAGATAAAAAATAATTGGTCAATAAGTGATATTTTTTTTTCATTTGGATTAACGATTTTTTCTACAATTTTATTTAGAAAATATTTATTTGATATACATGGACAGCCAGTGCTTTTTTCAAAAAAAATGTTGAAAGAGGTGAGCTACTATCCAAACGATTTTTCTATTGATTTAGCAATTTATCTTCATGCTAGGAATAAAGGGTATAAAATAATTAGATTTCCAGTGAATTTTAATAAAAAAAAAAGGATTTACGGGGCAGGAAGTAGTAGTAGTCTTGTAAAAAAACTAAAAGGAACTATTGAGCAAATATATAACTCATTTTTTATTTTAATTAAATAATATCAAACCCAATGTTTAAAAAATTTTTCTTTTGTACATATTGCATCAATAAGTTTTCTTTTTTTAATTATTTGAATTTTTTTTAAATTTAAGAGTGTTTTTGGATTGTGAAGTTTTGGGCAAACTAGGCATATTTTATAATTTAAATTGTATTTTAGATATTTCAATTCGTTCAGATTTTTTGGTATCCCTTTAAAAGTGTCATACCATATCCAATTAATCTTATCTTTCAGATTTTTAGCTGTATAAATGCTTTCATAAAAAGAAATTCTCAATGCTATTTTTTTGAATTTTTTTTTTACTAAATCTATTATTTTTGGAAAAGAACTGTCTAAAAAAAAATAATTTGAGATATTATATTTGTTTAAAACTTTGATTACTTTGTCTTCAATTCTTTCAGATTTTATGTTTGCAATTAAAATTTTATGTTTATAAAATTTTAAAAATGATGTTAATAAAACGCCTTTTTTAAATGGATCATGAACAACTATCAAATTTTTTCCATTATCTCTAATATCGATTTCTATACCATATTTTTTATCTAATTTTTTTAATTGTTTTATAGTGTTTATTCTGTGAGCTATATAATACATTTAAATTTTATTGTAATAATCACTTTTAGAAAGTTTAATTTTTTTTTTGGCACATAAATAAGCCATACCTAAACTCGGAGAATTTTCATTTTTTGCACAATAAATAGTTATATTTTTTTTTAACTTTTTTAAACTAAATAAAAAATCATTATTTTTTGAAAAAGGTCCATCAATAATCAGATTAATGTTTTTATTTGTAATATTTTGTAAGTAAAAGCTTAGTTCTTTTATAGTATAAATTGCCAATAATTGGTTAATTGATTTAATTTTTTTTTTATTTTTTAATTTTTCATATATCAATCCACCATAGAATCTTCTCGAAAGTATAACTCCTTTACAATTTATTGGGCTAAGTAAGTAAAAATTACTTTTTTCTTTTATTTTTTTTAATTTATTTAAAAATTGCCCAAAGACAAAAGTAGTTCCTGTACTCAAAAATATAGAATTTTTACTATTAAAAAATAATTTATTAAAATAAAAAGCTGCACTGGTGTCATGCATTCCGTTATAAATTCTACAATTTTTATTAATTTTAAAAAAACTATTGTTAACTTTACCTATAAAATTTCCACTTTTTTGTATTTTAGGCATAGTTTTTAAATCACTGATTTTTTTAACAAGGCTTGAAAAACTTTTTTTTCTAAAATTCCATAAATATGTATGACAAGACATATACGAGGGATCAGCAATATTTTTTTTAGAAAATAACCAGCCAATAAAAGAAGTTAATGTCATAAATTTAAAATTTTTATTTTTTTTTTTTATTACAAAAAAATTTTTTCCTAGGTTATGAAATTTTTCATAATTAGGAGTAAAAGTTTCAGAAAACTTAGGAAGAAACTTATTTAATTCTTTTTTATTTTTAAAATTTGATAAAAAATGAAATCCGCTTTTTAAATTATTATTCTTATCAAGAAAAAAACATGCCGATCCATGACCAACACAAGCTAAAGCAATTATATTATAATATTTAGATATTTTATTTATATTAAGTTTTATTTTTTTTTTAATTTTTAAAAAATCATAAAATGAAGAATTATCATAAGAAATTTTAAAACTATTTTTACAAATTAATGCTCTTGTAACTCTATAATTTTGTGTTATTAAAATGAACTTTAAATGACTTTGTCCAAAATCTATAATACATATAATTTTTTTTTTCATTTAATTAAGTATATAATAAAATGAATCTAATAATATCATTATTAGGTTCGAACCATAAAAAATTATTTAAGGAAAGATTTTTTTATAATAATAAAGAAGAAAAAAATACTTTTTTATTAAATCAAATAATTAAGCGATTTAATTTTTGCAATAAAATATTCATTATTTCTGAAAAGCAAAAAATTAATAATAAAATGATTAATTTTAATAGAAAAAACAAAGTTAAAATTGTTTATTCAAAACCTACAAAAAATCAAATTCAATCAATATTGAAAGTTAATGAATTTATTGGTAACAATGAAAAAATAATAATACTTAATCCAGATTCAAATTTTAATATAAATATTAGTAGCTTTAAAAATAATTATGATGGCTTAATTTTTAATATTAAGAAAGAAGATGTAAGAAGAAATTTTAACAAGAAAGATATTTTTTACAGTAATTCAAAAAATCAACTTGTAAGAATAAAAAAAAAGGCTAACTATCCATTTACTCAAAAAGTTAGTGCGGGAATATATTATTTAAAAAAATGGCAATATTTTATAAAATTTTCTAGAAGTATTAAGAATTTAGACAGACAAAATTTACAGGTAGCTGACGTATTTTCAAAAATAGCTAAGAGAAAAAATATTTATTTAAAAGAAGTAAAAAATTTTATTTGTTTTGAAAACAATAAAAAGGTTGAAGAATACAAATTTTGGAAAAATTATTTTTTTAATAATTATAAGCTAAAAGATAATCTAAAAAAAATGGATATTCAAAATATCATACCTTCTGCAGGAGAGGGTAGTAGACATAAACATCTTAGATATAATTTACCAAAACCATTAATACCAATATCAAATAAAATGATGTTTGAGAAAAGTCTAGAAAGTTTACCAAACAAAGATCATCATCTCTTTATTTTTAGAAAAAATACTTTTTTAAAAAATAATTTAAAAAAAAAATTTTTAAAAAAAACTAAGAAATCAAAGTTTTTTTTAATTTCTAAAAAAACAAAAGGAATGGCAATAACAATATCTAAAGCTAGAAAATTTGTTCAACTTGAAAAACCAGTTATAGTTAGTTCTTGTGATTTAAAATGTGTAATAAATTACTCAAAATTTTATAAAATTATTAAAAGAACCGATCCATCAGCAATGATATTTACTTGGTCTCAATATCCTTTTGCTAGCGAAAGTCCAAATTCACATGCATATGTAAAGGATAAAAATTTAATTGTTAATAAAATATCTGAAAAAAAAAAAATAAGTACAAACCAAAATAAAAACAGTGCAGTTACAGGCATTTTTTATTTCAGAACTGGAAAAGATTTATTAGACTGTATTGATTATTCAATAAATAATAAAATTACTGTAAATGGAGAATATTATATTGCAACAGCAATGACAAAATTATTAAATGATAAAAAAAGAATTATTAACTTTAAAGTAGACCAACTGATTTCTTGGAGTTTACCAGAACACTTAAGTGATTATCTTTTTTGGGAAAAAATTTTTAATAATGAAACTAGTTAAATTTAAAGATTTAATAAATAGATTTGATTGTTTTTTATTTGATCAATGGGGTGTCATTCACAATGGAAAAAAAAAATTTTCCTTTATAGATAAAACTTTAAAAAAATTAAATTCTAAGTATTGTATTGTTGTTTCTAACACTTCTCAAAATGAAAAAGAGACGAAAGAAGATACATTTCGAAAATTAGATATAAATCACTATTATTTTGATAGAATAATCACTAGTGGGGAGTATTTACAATATATTGCTTTTTCAAGGAAAAAGAAGTTTTTAAAATATAGAAAGTATTTAAAGTTAAAAAAATGCTTTTTAATATCAAATGGTAAAAAAAGCCAAGTAATTAAAAATATTGGATTAAAAAAATCAGATTTAAACTCTGCAAAATTTGTAATGGCAATGTCTATTAAACCATCTAATAATTTTGAAAATTATAAAAAAATTCTTAGTAAACTGTTAAAAAGAAAATTAGTTATGATATGTTCAAATCCTGATAAGTTTGTTTTTGATGGTAAAATAAAAAAGTTTGTTTTGCAAGTAGGGACTTTAGCAAATTATTATAGTAAAATAGGAGGCAAAGTTATTTATATAGGCAAACCATATTCAGAATTTTTCAGTTTTTCTTTAAAAAATTTAAAATTTAAAAAGAAAAAAATTTTAATGATTGGAGATAACTCCCAGACAGATATTGCAGGAGCTAAAAGATATGGTATAAAATCTGCACTTGTTTTAGATGGTTTTAATATGAACGAAAGAAAAAATTATAAGAATAAAAAGCTTAGTAATATATTAAAATTGTTACCAGCAAAACCTAACTTTATTATTAAAAATATATCAGTTTAAAAACTTAGGAAAATTTTTTTTAGACTCTTTATATCCATTTGATACTTTTTTTCTAAATTATTAGGTATATCACTGTCAATAAAACCAGTTTTAAGTCCATGCATTTTAAATTTAACTGATAAATTATTTTGAGCAATTAATTCTCCAACAATACTTCCCAATCCACCAATAATACTATGATCTTCAACGGTAATAATTTTATCGTATCTTTTTAATATGTTTATTAAAATTTTATCATTTAATGGTTTAATAGATGAAATATTAACTAGTCCATAACCATTATTATTTATTTCTCTAATAGCATTTAAGCAATTGTAGACCATTGCTCCAGATGAAATAACTAATTTCTTGTTTCCTTTTTTAATTTCGCTTGGTATTCCAATTTTAAATTTATAATTTTTATTTAAAAATTCTGGAATTTCATTTCTTGCGATTCTTAAATAAGTTGGTTCTCTTGATTTACTAGCATATTTAACGATTTCTCTAGTTTCAAGTGGTGAACAAGGTTGAAATACATTAAAGTATGGCATAGATCTCATAATAGATAAATCTTGTAATGCTGATTGTGTTGCACCATCAGAACCAATCATGCCACAGTGAGTTCCAACAATAACTACAGGAGCATTATTATAACATATTGAATTTCTAATTTCCGTATTCTTTCCACTTATAAAAGAACCAAAACTTGCAACAAATGGACGAAATCCTTCAAAAGATAATCCAACAGCTATACCAACAGCATTTGCTTCAGCTATACCTATTTCAAAAGATCTTTCGGGAAACTTATTGAAAAAATAATTTAGTTTACAAGCGCCCTTTAAATCAATGCTTACTCCAACTATTTTTTTGTTTTTTTCCCCTTCAGCTGCAAGTGCCAATCCAAAAGCATCTCTTATTGATATATTTTTAGATTGTTTCATCAAGTTCTTTCATTGCTTTTTCATATTCTATTAAAGGAAGTTTTTTTACAGAATGATATTTGTTATTTCCTTCCATAAAGCTTACTCCTTTTCCTTTTATAGTATTACAATAAACAACAATAGGTTTATTGTATTTATAGTTAATTGCAGCTTTTATAATTTTATCTAATCTTTTTACAGAGTGACCATTTGTTTCAATATATTTAAAACCAAAAGACTCCCATTTTTTTTTCAAATTTACTTCTTTTATTGTTTTATTAACCGACTCTTCATTTTGAAATTTATTTCCATCTATAAAAGTTATTATATTTTTTATTTGTTTTGATCCAATATACGTGGCAGCTTCCCAGATTTGCCCTTCTTGTAACTCTCCATCACCTAAAACACAAAATATAAAATTTTTTTTCTTTAATAATTTTGAAGATAGCGAATAACCTATCGAAACAGATAATCCTTGACCTAAAGCTCCTGTTCCAAAATCTAATATATTTAATTTTTTTTTGTCAGGATGACCTTGAAGTCTACTAGAAAATTTTCGAAGAGTTTTTAACTCATTTTTTTTTAACAAGCCCAAGTGATCAAAAATAGCATAAAGAGCCGGTGCCGCGTGTCCCTTTGATAATACAATTTTATTTCTATTAAATTTTTTGTAATTAATATATTTTTTTAAAATAGTGTACAAAATTTCCAAGCATGAAAAAGAGGGTCCTAAATGGCCAGAATCTGTATTTTGAATTGATTTTATAATATTCTTTCTAATTATTGACAATTCTTTAGAATAATTCATGACAGATTAGCTAATTATATTAAATGATCAATTTAGTAAAGTTATATAAGTAATGAGATTAAGTTTTTATTCTTTTTTTTTATTAAAATAATTATCGCTTATGTTCCTGTAATGTTTTTTTAAGTTTATTGAATAATTAAAAAATAATAACAAACTTGCTACACTCTGCACTATCGTACAAATAAACAATTGAAAGAATAGATTAATAAAATTAAGTGAAAATTTTGATATTCGCAAACTTTCTACTATTAAAATTAATATATATAAAATTAGTGGTATATAAAATAAAAAATACATTTTGCTAAAAATTAAAACAATCAACAAAAAAATAAAATAAACTATAAGTAGTGGGTTTATTAAAAATTCAAATCTAAAAGTTTTAGTAGTGTATGAACTTCCATGAGCTATTTGTTTTCTTAAAAATAATCTTTTAAGATATGCTTTTGTTGCAAAAGTTGATTGCATACCTCTATCATATCTTTCAACTAAAAAGCTTTTAAAGTATCTATCATAATGAAAAGCGTGGACTTTTGGAGAATAATATAGTTTATGACCATTTGCTATAATTCTATTATACAAATCTGTATCTTCACCAGTGTATAAATTTTCATCCATTCCATTTAATTCCAAATATCTTTCTCTTTCCATAAAAAGATTAGAAGAAGATAATTCAGGAACATACATTTCATTTAAAATATTTTTTCTATGATTTCTAAAGCCAGATATAAGAAAAGATTTTTTTAATAATCCAACGTTATTTTGTGATTTTTCTTGCACGGGAGGAGAGGTATCAGGACCACCAACAGCATAAATATTATTATCTTTTTTTAAGTTATTTACAGCATTAACAATCCAATCTTCAGTTGCGGGAAAAGAATCACTATCAAAAAAAGCAATATATTTACTGCTACATTTTTTTACTGCAATATTTCTTTTTTTGCTCATAGTCATGCCTTGTTCTACTATCATGTATTGAACATTTTTGTTTTCTTGAAAGTGAAGATTACCACTATCATCGGTAACTATAATTATGCCAGGATTCTCTTTTAGCTCTAGACAATGTTTTATTGTATTTTTTAAAATTGGAGAATTTTTTAAGGCAGGTATAATTATTGTAGTTTTTTCTTCCATACTACTCAAAATATTTTGAAACTATTTTTGTTGCATATTTTGGACTTGAAATTAAATTGTAAGTAAAGATACATTCCCAATGACAATTACATTTCGTGTCTTTAATCCATTTTCTAGTTTCCACACTTTTTTTATCTAACCATAATTTCATAAAATTAAAATTATAGTTTCTTAAATTTCCTAATGGCTTATTCTCTAGAATCTCACATGGAAAAACATCTCCATTAGATTTTACAACTCCAAAAATTGAACCTGCAACACAAGGTGTATAAAATTTTGGTTTTAAATAAATTTCAGCAATCATTTCATATTGAATTTTATTTTTTGCATTGATAATTCTTCCTTCTAAATCAAAGTTTGAAAAACCCCTTAACTTTCCATTTTTTACATTCTCTACATTTTTTGTTGTTATTTTTTTATAAGCCTCAATAAGTGATACTTTAATTTCAGGGGGTACATCATAAACACCTTCATTTCTAACAACTATAGGATTAATTGTTTCAATATTATGATCATTAATTAAAAATTCATAAACATTCTCAATATCTTTATAGTTATCTTCCGAGATAGTTAAATTACATGTAGCTATACAGTTGTCATAACTGTTTCTAACAATATTGTAAGATTCTATTGTTCTATCAAATAGACCAGGAATTTTTCTTATTTCATTATGCTTTTCTGGAGTAGAATCTATTGAAAATTGAAATACAAATTTTGTTTTTTTGTATTTACCACATATTGTCTCAGTAAATTCTTTTATTCTTCTTGGATAGCTACCGTTAGTGCTAATGACAATTGATGATAAATCGCAGTTTTCTATAAAGTTAGATATTATTTTACCAAAATCACCTCTTAAAAATGGTTCGCCACCAGTAAAGTTTAGATGATGTAAAGAGCCTTTTAAACTTTTTGACATTAAATTAAAATCTTCTACTGATATTTCTTTTTTTTTATCTTGTGTTTCTTTGTTGTCAAAATCAATAAAGCAAAAAGAACATCTTGCATTACATCTTTCAGTTAGAAAAATTATTAAACTTACTGGCTTATCTTTTTTAAAATATATGTTTTTTAAAAATCTTAATTTGTTTTTCATTAGTTTAACTATAATATAAAGTTAATATCACAAAAGAATTAATACAGCTAATGCTAATTATGATAGAACGAATTTCTTAACTATATTCCATTTTAATTTTTTTTCATCATTTTTTACTAAACAAATTTTAATAATTTTAATTTTTTTCTCAAAATTTTTTAAACTAGAAATAATTTTTTTTTTATTAATTAAAGATGTGTTTCCATAATACAAACTAATATGCGGATCATAAGAGGTTTTATGTAAATTTAATAATTTATCTATTACTTTTTTTTGTGCTTTAAGTTCTTTTGTTATTTTAACTTTTACAAAAATTGATTGAAAGAATTTTTTCTTATAACCATAATTTTTTGTTTCAATAAAAATTTTTTTGCTTTTTTTTGATGCTAATTTTAATTTAGCTATTATTTCGTTTTCTTCACCTCTTAAATATGAAGAAATAGTTAAATGTATTGAAAATTTAGGGCCTTTTAATTTTTTATTAATCTTCTTTTTTATATTATCTAAAAGAATTTTTTTTTTATTTTCAAAAATTCCCCATACAGAGTAAGATAAATTTGACCTTTTCATAATTTTCTATAACAAATAAATGATTTTATTTATTTATACAAAATTTTAAATATGAAAGTTGCTCTCATTTTTGGAATTACTGGCCAGGATGGTTCATATTTGGCAGATTTTCTTTTGAAAAAAAAGCACATAGTTCGTGGGATAAAGAGAAAGTTTTCTTTAATAAATACTGATAGAATTGACTATTTTTACGAAAACAAGAAAATTAAAAATTTTTACATCCATTATGGAGATTTAGCAGATTCTTTATCGATTCAAAAAATTTTAAGATAAGACATTGCGTAGATTTCTCAAAAGATGCAATTAAAATAGCTAAAAAAAATTCGGAAAAAGGGGAAAATTTTATTTTGGAGACTTTTTAAGCTTAGATTCAAAAAAAAATTTTGATTGTTCTATAAATTTACATACCATATATCATTTAAATAAAAGTAAGCAAAAAACTGCTATTAAAAAAATTAATAAAAGTAACTAAAACTGATTCACCGATAATATTGTCTATAGCAACCCAAATACTTTAATAAATAAATTTAAAAAAATATTTAGTTACAATAAGAATAAAGAACAAAATATCTATTTTTTTTGCCACCCTCTGAAATGCTGGAAACAATTCAATAGATACACTGAGGTTAATTTCTATCTATGGAAATCTTTTGCTTCACAACATCAAAAGAAAATTTTTTTTGATAATTATTTAGGAAAAAAAATGTTAGATATCTTATTTGAATTAGAAAATATTTTTCAAAATTTTTTTATTAGAAATTTTCAGTATTATATAGTTGTTTTAAAAAAACGCTAAGTCGTTTTGTAAATAATAATTGAATATACCATTAAAGTAAAAACCAAATATATAAAAGTATAACCAAATATTAAATTAAATATTACTGGTAAAAAAATTAATGATTGAATTATTAAAATGACTTTGTAGTAAGAAAATTTTTTTAAAAGTAAGTGATGTAAATGATTTCTATCAGCAGAAAAAGGATGTTTCTTATTTAAAATTCTAATAATAAACAATCTCATTAAATCAAGACCTGGAATTAACATAAACAATACAACTTGATCAGCATGTAAAATTATTTTCAAGTTGTACATTTTAATAAAAAAATATCCTAACAAAAATGATATTAAATATGCGCCGCCATCTCCTAAAAACGAATTAGATCTAAAATTTAAAATTAAAAAAGAAATAACTCCAGCTGATAAAGAAATAAAAAAAGCTTTATTAAAATCATTTGAAATAAAAAATATAAAAACAAACAAAATATAAAAACCCACTTGAAGATTAATACCGTCAAACATATTTATCGCGTTAAAGAGTAAAAGAAAACATAATACGGTCCAAACAATAGTAAAATTGCCTATGTAATAATCCTGTCCAAGAAAACTTAACCGAATTATACTTAATGATATATTGCTGTCTAAAATTATGATTGGAAGAATAATAATAATTAGCAGAATGAACTTTGTATTGGGAGATATACTAAATTTATCATCAAGAACTCCAAATAAATAAAGAACAATGCAAGTTGTTAGAAAAATATAATAATTAAATTTCTTTAAAAAAATATTGATATCAAAATTAAAACTTTCTAAAAAAAAGCAATAAAATATAAGATTTAAAATTATTATTAATCCGCCGGTAAGTGGTGTGCTCTTTTTATGAAGTTTTCTCTCATTATTTGGGTGGTCATAAAGCTTAAAAAGCTTAGCAAAAAATTTATTTAAAAAAATTAAACATATATTAAATGCTATTAGAGATATATGAAAATCCATGTATAAAAGTATTTTTTTTTATATTATAAAATTATTCTATGCAGTCTGGAAGTAAATCATTTTTTTAATTCATATATAATCATTATAAAAATTACCTTTTCTAAATAGGTTTCTTGCCCCATGAAATCCGGTATTTTCTTTAAAATATATTAAACCGCCAACGCAATTTATTATTTCATCATAGATTGAACTTTGCAAATAAAATTACCTATCTGATAAGTTCCCATAAATAATATAATTGAAACAAAAAGACATATAATAAGGACCTAGTCAGAAACACTTGCTAAAAATGTCATTTTCTAATTTCTGGATAATATAAAATTTTCTAATACCAATATATCCATCTTGGTCCTCAAAAAACATTCTATTGCTTCTTCAGGTTTGCAAACGATTGGTTCG
>Ga0187833_10002534_pt1 | contig 19455 bp, 17 predicted proteins | sample ETNtaG_37_FD_167968 | JGI IMG/M metagenome (GOLD analysis project Ga0187833, IMG submission 167968) | Marine microbial and viral communities from oxygen minimum zone, Eastern Pacific Ocean - ETNP2014_SV_400_PacBio MetaG (Illumina Assembly) | ecosystem: Environmental > Aquatic > Marine > Hypoxic...
TTTAGTCAGACTCTCATGTAATAACGCTTGAGATAAAGCAGAATATCTAGAAAATTTTAAAGCACAGTTTTTTCCTTATACTGTTCCCATCAATTCCAGTGCAATAATAAGCATGGTATAAAGAGAGTCTTGGTTGGTTTCTATCCAGGAAAGCAAAAACAGCTTCCCTTTAACACTCTAAATGGAAGGATTCCATCTATAAAAACTAGTTGTTGAGGCGGGCTCGGAAAAACTACCTTTTCGATTCTCCGCTTTTCTTGATAATTACGTACCAGGCCAACACTATTTTATTGAATAAGTAAGCTCCTTTAGTTTTTTTGAATTTAGCTTTTTGTTTCTATTCTCAGTTGCGGATCTCTTTAATTAACAGACGCTTGTGCTGTTCTAAAGATAGCGGGCAAATAATACCGTGAACTGGCAACTTTCCATAAAGCTGCCTTTTCTTTTGAATGGAGTGTTAATATTTCTTTTACAAGTCCTTTATTTTCATCTCTAATTACATACTTAATCTCTTTTAGCCTTTCATATTTATAGTGTGATAAAGGGTGTATATAATTATCTTTTATCCATTGTGAAACATTATGTAAAAGTCTAACTGAATATGGCTCCCCATTAGCATTCTGCATGCTGAAGATATTATTGCCTTTTGCAAGGGCATGATTTTTTATATCAATCAACTCAGCTTGCAATTCATCTCTATTATGGCCTTTGTCTTCAAGTTGCTTAAATGATTGTTTATAAAAATATTCACACCAAGTGCTAAAATTTTCTTCAACTGATACAATTTTATATTTATGTAACAAATTATCGCCAATTTCTCCCGACAAAAGTTTTTGATAATTTTCTTCCTTTGCAATATAATCTTTCACTTTCTCTTCAGACTCCCATAACTCGCCTCTAGCCTCCTCTAAGAAAGACTTAAATTGATCGCCTGCAGGTCCTGGTTCTTTCTTTAAATCCTCATAGAAAGTTAATATAAAATCAAACAAATCGATACCTTTTTCTTTTAAATAGCTAGTAAACTCTAGGAATAAAATGTTATTGAATATCATTGCCAAAGCACCATGAAAACCACGCAGAAATAGATAATCATCGAAGGTAAGCGTATTAGAACCGACTCCAACTGTTTCTATTTCAATGCATACTGCTCCACGGAATTTCCCGAAGTTACGTGGTACAATTCGATAGCGCTTATACCAGTTATTCTTTTCCAACGACTCTTTCATGTTAAGTTCAGTCCCATTAAGAAACATTAGTGTGAAAGCATTAATTTCTTCAAATCCCATATAAATTAGGTCTTTTATTGTTTGTAAATGTATTTTTTTTGTTTCCCCAGGCAACCCAGTAATAATATCTGTTTGAACATGAAGCCCTAATTGCTTTAGACTGCCTACAATGTCTTTGTATTCTTCTACATCTATTGGCTTTCTCTTTACATTCCTTTGTATTTGATAATCAGTAGATTGTACAGAAACAATTGGAGAAGCATTTTTTATCTTCTTTAACATGCGTACAACTCTATCCTTATTGTTTTTCCCACAAGGAGCAGAAAAAGAACTTGGAAAGTTATATGCTCTCTGAAGTGAAGCAATTTTGTCAGCAATTATTTCATCCTTGGCAAACATACCAAAATTAGCATCAGCGAAAACGAGCAAGCGGTTTTCACCGTCCTTTCGTTTTTTCGCTATGTAATCTATTTCAGATAAAACACGTTCGTTACTGAAATGCCTAACTTCACTGTTGAATTTGTTTCCCGCCCAACAATATGAGCATAAAAATGGGCAACCTCTTGTCGATTGAATCAAAGGAGACATTAATTGATTCTCAAAAAAAGAATCCATTAAACCGGTTAAATAAGGAGATGGTATTTCATTTAAATCATTAGGTCTGTGGATAATCTTTCCTACTTTCAGATTGTTTTCATCTTTGCTCCAGAAAACACATCCATCAAGCTGCTCTCCACAAAATATCTGCTTATTGTAACCATCCTCACTCAGATATCTTTTAAGAAATTCCAGGAAACCAAATTCTCCATCATACTTGACAAGTAAGTCAACAAAAGGATTTTCTTTGAAAAATTCTATCTGTGCCTCTGGTTCACTAGGAATAAAAGTGCCCCCTATAACAACAGTACCCTCAGGTTTGCGCTGTTTATAATATCGAGCAGCCATAAGGCTAAGATTCTTGTTCCATGGAAAATAACTCATTGCTAAAATATCTGGCAATTCTGAATCTATTGCATCAAAGAATTTATCTGCAATTTTAAAGAGTTTAAAGGAGAATGAATCAGGTATATTTTGTTGTGCATAAGCTACAACATATCCAATTCCAATGGGAAATGTGTCGTTTGAAAGTACTGTAGTATTGTATGTAAAATCCGCAATATAAATTAAGGGTTTACTTTTTATTTTCAGGTCTCCTTCACCTCTATTTTCTCTTTACACTGTTTATGTGTTTATCTTGATAAAGTAAGTGGTTCCTGAACAAAACTGTATGTATCATGTGAACAAATAGATTCTGTATATCTTACACTCTCCGTCAGTCTCTAACATGAACAGTACTGTTTTGGTACTACCGTATGTATTGAACCATACACTCTTTGCAAGCAGGTACACTGTCCCAATCCCTCTCTTTAATAGCACTTCTTAAATTATTTGCTGAAAGATGGACACAACTTATACGAACAATCGGCAGTTTTGGCAAACCTTTCCGATGGAATAACCTGACCCGATTACTCAGGCAACTCAATTTCTGCGATGACCCGGCACGGCAAGCCGGTCAACTCGGCGATGCTGAGAGGAAACGTATAAACCGTAAACTGGCACTGACCCGCTGCCTGCAACAACAGTCCGGTGTTTGCCAAATTTTCGACGATGAATACGCCGTGATCGGCACACCATTGGTCAGTGGGGATGTGTTCGACGCCACGCCGCACGCCGGGGGCGTCAAGTCCAATCAAACTGACCTGCTTTTCAAGCAACAGACGCAGCAAATCCCGCGCTAATTGCGGGTAATCCGTGCGATAGGCGGGAGTTCCGTACCCGACCGCCTGTAAAAAGCCGGTATGGAAAATCACGAAATCATGCGCCCGAATCTCCGTTGCCCTCACGTCCGAAATGCCAATGTCGCGCTCCCTGACCCCGCTGACATCAACAATTTTGCCGGGGCGTTTGGTGTTTTCCAAATCGAAGGTGGTATTCATCACGTCGAAATGTGTCCCGATATGCCCAGCAGCGGCCAGTTGTTCTGCGCCGAAAAGCTCATGCCATTTGGCTTGCGAGACTTGTACGCTTAAATCAATTTTTTTCATGACTAATTGTTATTCGGGTATTTCGAAGACGCATTCCCAAAATACCCAAAAGACCTCTCACGCGTTTTTCTTTGCAAAAAATAAATTACCCACGGTGCGATCAGAGTTTCATTGACCCAAGCATACGGCTCACCCTCGCGAACTAAGGGTTTATACATGTTGACGACTTCTAACCACGCCTCCTGAAAAGATTCCTATGGGCGTCGTCGAACCAGACCACATCTACGACCGGTCAGGGATCTTTGGTCGCTGTGATAATGAAATCCTAATATAAACATTATACTTTATTGGTTTATATTTTTTAATCTATATTGACTTTTGACCCTGTGCTTCACGATATCGTTTGTTTATTAAACTTTCCTGCAGGTATTCTTTAGAAGCATTTGTTTCATATAACCTTTTTCTGCTTAGCAAAGTATAGGGAGCAGAACAGTCTTTACATAAAGAAATTTCAGTCCATTTTCCTTCCTTCATTTTTTTCATTATTTCTTTTCTCTTTGCTGAACAAAGAAATTCCATTAAAGATGTATTGTCGATATGGTAATCTGAAAACTCAGAGTTAAAATCTAGATCGCAATATACTATACTGCCATCAAACTTTACTGTAACGTGATAAATTTTCTTGCAAACATTTTTTATAGGGGCATGTTTTTCCTGAAAACCAAGAAAATCATTTTTTATGGTGTTTCTCCAATTTGCAGGGTAGTAAGAATAAAAATTTACATCGTAAATAGAATTAAATAAATTCTTAAACTCACTGGATATCTCGAGAGATTCTTCTTTAGAATATTTAATAACTAAGATATCTGTTACCATTTTAATATTGCGTTTTGCCAATATATTTAGAAAATATTGTATATTTTCAAGAACTCTATTATAATCACTGCCTCTTCTAATTCTTTCATATAATTCAGGGTTTTCTCCTTCAAAACTGAACCTGATTTCATCCAGGCCAGACTCGGCCAGTTCTATGGCCTTCTCTTTGTCTAATAAAAAACCACTTGTGGCGGCGCCAGTTATAAGTTTTTTTGATTTTGCATAACGAATAAACTCGAAACAGAGAGGGTGAACAAGAGGCTCTCCCATACTGTAAATTGCTAATATTGGTTTGGGTTCCCATAAACATATTTCATTGACAACCTTCTTAAATGTTTTTTCGTCTATCAGTCCTTTGTTGTTTAGCAAATTATTGCCGTGCGGGCACATGACACAATATATGGGGCATATATTAGTTATTTCACAACAAACTATTTCCGGTAATTTTAAACTCATCGGTAACTCCTTTTTTTAATACAGAATTAATATGTTTGTTTTCATAGAAATCTTCGCAATTCTTTAGCAAACCTTTTTTGATCGAGTAATTAAACAACAGTGGCCCAAGATATGGCGTAACTGGACGTATGGTACGTAATTGAGCATCATCATACTTTAGAAGAAATACAACTCCTTTCATTAATATTTCTTTATTTTCTCCAATGTTACCAAATATAATAGGCTTTAGACAATCAGAATTGTATTATCCATAAATTTCTTAAGTTTTTCATTCTATACTGCTCCCCGTTAAGAAACACCGTGTAAATTAGGAGTAAATTTCCTATTTAAGGCTTTATCTTCTTTTCATGTGTATAAGATTCCACAATTTCACACTTTCCAGTATTCTCTAACATTGAACGGTATACATTCTAGTATTACCACATATATTGAACCATACACTCTTTACAAGCAGGTACACTGTCCCAATCCCTCTCTTTAATAGCACTTCTTAAATTATTTGCTGTTTTCGAATGCCACATTTCATATAGTGAATAATTGCTTATATTGCCTACTTTTGGGCCGTAAACAGGTGAACAACAAATATGAACATCGCCGTTACCCCTAATATATAAACGTTCCCATGGTTCACTACATTGTATGGTTTTAAAAACTTTTCTACCTACTCCTAATTTATGACGATCATGATCTTTTGATATATCATGTGGTCTATATCTCTGGATAGATACGCACTCAACAATTGGTGTCCAGTATTTAATAAAATCCTCAATTTCCAGATCATTTGTTGAAAGATGGACACAACTTATACGAACAATCGGCAGTTTTGAATTCAATTCTTTACGCAGTTCTATGAAGTCAAGAATATTATTTTTGACCTCTTCAAATTCAGCACCGACTCTTATTTTTTCATATGTTTCCGACGTTGCCCCGTCAAAACCAATTCTCAAGCGCGTTAAACCATTTTCAATTAACTTTTTGCCAACCTTATCGTTCATAAGTGTTGCATTTGTATTTACCATGATGTCAACAAAGCCTGACTTCTTAGCTAAAGCTATCATTTCTGAGAGTCTGTTGTCCAATAATGGTTCACAGTGTCCACCAATTGTTAAAGAAGGACAGTGGTGATCTTCCGCCTCTTTCATTATTCTTTCATACATATACCATGGCATTTTGCTATTGTATTCCATGGAGCTGTTTTGAGGATTGGAATGACAACACATTATGCATTTCAGATTGCATCTCCACATTGGCTCAAAAACCAAAAAGAGTGGAAACTCATATACTTTTTCAAGCCTTCCGGCTTTATTCCATTTTCTACGATATTCTTTAAACCTTTCACCCAACATATTTGCCAGATATTCATTTGCATCACCATACACGGTAAAATCATTCACTTTCATATCGTTAAATATTTGAACATCTTCTTCCATATTTTTTAACACCTTTATTAATAAAGGAGCAAAAGTTTTATTTTACCACAGGATTATTGCCTTCAGATTTGCCATTTTGATACTTCAGGACATTTTGCTGACTTTCTTTTAGACAGCACTCAAATTATATACGTAATGACTCAGTCGAAAACAGATTAATTCACAAGAAATTTCTCAGTGTTGTCTAGAACCTCTAAATTCAATATTTTCTTCCCGGTATAGCTTCCTTGCCTCCTCTAATGAAACCTTCAAACGCTTTTCATAGTAATTTGTTAGTAACATTGAATTAGCTTCATAAAAACTTCTATGCACCTCATCGTCAGTCATATCCGTAAAGTTAACTGCCACTAAATCAGAGTTAATGTGTTTGTTTTCTTAAAAGTCTTCGCAGTCTTTCAGCAAACCCTCTTTAATCGTCAAATCATATAATGGAGATCCGGGATAAGGTGTTACTGCCCTAATAGTACGGCATTGAGCCTGGTCATCGTATTTTATTAAAAACTCGACTTGTTTTTATCAAGAACCCCTGTTAGATACTCGTCAGGATAGTGATGCATATCCTGATTATATATTTCAACATCATGTCCCTCACGCAGGAGAATTGATGAAATATATGCAAGTCCCATAGGAAATGTATTTATATGGGAACCATTGTCATAAACCACAAGTAATATTCTCATAAACTTTCTCGCACTCCTATTTTGTTAAATATTTTAAATTAGAAATAAAGGATTCAAGATTCCAACTTGTCAGACCATATTTTATTATCCCTTGGTGAATAAATTCATTGACAACCTCTGCTTCGTGCTCGACAGTAGCAATAGGAAGAAACTTTTTTTTAAGATAGAGAAGTTCATACATTGTCCTGCCACCAGCGCATATTGCAAGATCACATCGTTGTAGAAAAGGAATCAAGTTGGCAGGGTTTATTACAACATTATACTCTTTTCTTGAGTCCCCTATTAATGTTTCGATTTCATGTGGATCAGGATAACCAGGTCCAAGTATTACATAAAAAGCATATCCCGGCCAATCTTCCTGCAATAAAGCCTTTAGCACCTTAAGAGTAAGCGAGGTTGGATCTCCACCCCCTAATGTTACTAATATATTACAAATTCCTTTTTCTTTTATTATCGTTTTCTCTAAAAGAAAATCGTCAAATATAAAATAATCAAGACCCAAAAGACATCGGGTATTTATGTGTTCATTACCATTTATCTTTTGCATTCTCTCTGGCGCAATGATGTTGGAATTTAACAACACGTCCACATCAGGACAGATGAACCTGCTGTCATCAATAAATACCATATTTATCCTTCGCTCTCTCAATATACTGAAATATGAAGTATCTATATTCTTATATGGTACGTCTATAACCAACATGTCCGGTTGATATTCTTTGATTGCATCCATAATACTCTCCCTCTCTTCTCGATCCGGAGGAACGGGTAGTTTTTGCACTTTAAAACCATTTTGAATAACATGATTTATTCCCTCAGAGAAATTACGCATTAAAAACATGATTTCCGATCCATACTCACCACGAAGCACTCTGGCAAGTAACAGGCACCTGGATACATGACCAAAGGAAAGGCCATACGTACGCCCGGCATCGACACGAAACAAAACAGTTCCCGGTATCTTGTTGTTTTTAAATAATAGATGGGTCCATTCTTTTAACGATCTCAAGAATAGATATCCTCCATGGATCTATATCACCTTGCTTAAATATGGACCTAACATTCTCAAGATCCTCTATTGTATCAACAGTAATTCTTATTGAAGGTTGAGCATCTTTTCCGACAAACGGCAAGAAATACGTAGCATATTTTTCCTTATTGTTTAAAACATACATATTGATATGTTCTCTTTCTTGCGGTTCTTTTGCCTTAACTCCCAATTGCTTTAATAAATTGGCAGAAAACACATCCACACCGCTCCCTTCAGGAAGATTTTCGCATTTAAGATAGTCAACCTTTCTCTTAATCATCTCATTTACTGCACATTCAATAACTTCAGGGCAGGTGAAAGGATTATCTGCTGTAACCCGAACTACCATGTCAGCAGGAAATGCTTCAAGGCACTTTAAATAACGTTTTAGAACATCATTTTCATCTCCGCGTAATACTTCAACTTCCTCCTCTTCGCCCAAATTTGCAATCATATTATCTTCTGTATTTTCTGTTGTTGCTAGAATTATTTTAAATCTGTCTTCTGGTAATCCAGCCTTTAATCGCTTTAACAAGAATGACAGCATGGGAACTCCGCCCAATATCATCATGGCTTTTCCCGGTAACCTTGTAGAATTATAACGACATTGAATAACCACAAGGTGCCTTTGAGATATATCGCTTTTATCTGCAGGTATTGTGGTACTAGAGGTTTGCATCGCTTTCCACTGCATCCCTGTCAACTGCCTGAAACTCTTCAATATCCTGCTTAATCGTCCTCCCTTCCAACCATTTCAAATCTTCTGGTTTTAGTTGGGAAGTTGGACGGCACAATAAAAGGTCTTCCCCTCTTAAAGTGTCACCCTTTTTCAGCGATTTTGCTGTAAATACTCCACGACGATATTGTGTAGCATATTTACGATCCGGTCTATTGTAGCATCCTAGCTTCGTGCCTTTCATTTGCTGAAAAAGTTCGATATCAGCTATCAATTGCCGTAACATTTCAGCATCTACTGAATGGTAGTGGTCTGCGCCTTTCTTAGATATATCCAAAGTAAAATGTGTTTCAATTACTTCTGCCCCAAGCATAGCTGCGCCCAAACACGCTTTTGTACCTGGATAATGGTCAGAATAACCAACAGGCACGCCAAACAACTCTTTCAAATACGGAATAATTGCAAGATTAAGGTCGTTTGCATTAGCGGGATACAAGGACATACAATGCAGCAATGTTACTGGTCCACTTTTCACTTCAGATAAATAATACAATGTCTCCGAGATTTCCGTCAAAGTTGCCATACCAGTTGATAAATAAATCGGCTTTTTTGTTTCTGCAACGAATCCTAAAAGATGCTTGTTCGTACAATCCATTGAAGCAATTTTATATGCAGGGACTCCTACCTTCTCTAGAACATCAATAGCCCACGGACTAAAAGGTGTAGAAAGAAATTCTATCCCACAACCATGCGCAATTTTTGCTAATTCCTGATGCTGCTCCAGGTTTATTTCTCCTCTCTTTATTGCCTGATAGTGAGGCGCCGAAGGTAATGCCAAATCTTTTGCCCTGTAAGTTTGAAATTTTATAGCATTTGCCCCTGCTTGGGTAGCAGCCTTTATCATCTCAATAGCCAACTTCAATTCACCTTCATGGTTAAAACCAATTTCTGTTATGATTCTTGTCATTTTTCTAACCTAGCTATTAATTAACTCAACTTCTCTCCGAAGGTACTGAAGACTTTTGTCCTGCATCGGAACAGCTCCTTCAATGACAATCGGATATTTTCTGAAAAAATTCATACTTTTGCGACTCGGAAATTTTCCAACTACTGACCAAAGCGCATGATAAGGTTCATGCCCTCTAAAACCCATTTTTGCATAAAGGTTTTCCTTATCTAATCGGGTAGAATAGCTGAAATGTATCTGAACGATACGAGACTGCAACATTTCAACAGAAACAAATTCTTCCAAAGAATAATTAACGTAATCGTTGATGTGACAAACATCTAAGCACAGCTTGTATTCTGGATATTCTTTAAAGATCTGAACTAAATCCTCTATACCACTGCCTGGTTCGCTTCCAAAACCGGTATTCTCTACACAAATGGTAGTTCCGGGCAACACCGAATCCAACAATTCCTTTGTTGTTTTTTGCTCATGCAACAAATGATTTGCATGTAATATAATAGTGTCAACTTCAAGACGCTCCAGGATTTTTGATAATATTTCCAGTTTATTATATACTTTATCCAAATCTATCAAAAATCCCTCATTCTTATCTCCAATATGCACTGTTTTGTATTTTAACTTTGAATACTTGGAATAAAACCATGGTCCAAACTCATCAAAGCTCCTTAACCTATGAGGTATCAGGTATATTTCCAATCCTTGAGATAACAAGTTAGCTTTCTCTAGAATTCGGAATTTCTCCATACAGTCTAAAGGCGTACCAAATATTTTCCTCTGTTCTATACCTTGAAAGAAATACAATAATACATTTCCTGGTATTACGTATGACATATTAATATAGTTCCTACACCTACTCGCTCCACGTACCGCCTTTCCATTCCATTGTTTCCATGTTCCAGTCTTCAGGAATCCACTCAACTCCATGCTTGACTGCACCATGGCGGCAATTTTTACATGCAGGTATATCTATTCTCCGATTTTCCTTTTGTAATAGCCTTATCTTTTCTAACTTATCTGAATGCCAAGCGTTCTTCAAAGTCATCTCAGGATAAATTAACATTTTTTTCTTATTGTTTACCGTAATTTCTTTCGGCCGTGTACCAGGGTATCTTCCTAATATCATTTCATCCTCTTCATTATGAGCCCCAGTGCAAGGCATAATACAACCGCTAGCAGAAACGGTTAGCCGTTGAAAGGGATATTGACATGCCCAATCCTTCAAAACAGCATCTTCTGGAAGATTTTCACCTCTAAAGTCTAATATCTCATTAATAGTAACCCAACCAGCACCAATGCTTTTCATACGCTCATAATATGCCATCGGATCTTTTGCGATAGGAGGGTATATGGTATTTGTTCTTATCTGTGGACGTTTCTTTCCTAACTCATTACGGTACCCAACAAAAGTTTCTATATTCCTTAGCACTTTTTGAAATGCGTTGTAATCCTTACCTTTTTTATTTGCCGGAGTCCTTATCATTCTGTAATTTTCTTCCAAACCATCAATAGAAATACTGATCCAACTCGGTTCTGCCTTGACAATCGCCTTCGCCATTTCCTCGTCAATCATTTGTCCATTGGTGAGTGAAGTAATTTCGAGTATTCCTTTTTTCCTGGCATATGCGAGTACATCAGGAAGCCTGACTTCATTTCCATCCTCATCTTTAGAACGATACATTGTTGATTCTCCACGCCAACTAAAAAGCATTGACGGCACACCCAATTCCGCACATTCGTCAATAACGCTTTTTACTACCTTCCAGGGAAGCATACGCTGTGTACCCACAGCAGAGGATTGAAATTCTTCCGTTATCGTATAACACATCGGACAATTCAAATTACAGTTACTCACGAGTTCGCAACACACCGCGAGTGGAGCTTCCCCAGGGTCAAACTCCTTTGCCCTCCGATACCATTCGGACCGATATTCACTATATCTTTCCAGTTCCTCGTCTGTATCAAATAAAGATCTTGTGAATTTTTCCATCCTATCGAGGCTATCAAAGCTATATTGCTGGTTGTTCACAGGTATTCTTTTAGATTTCCCCTGCCACTTTTTCCCCAATTCTCCATCCCTGGAACGTACCTTTATTTCGTTTTCAATACTCATCTTAACTTTCTTTTTGCACAATGTAGTTTCCAAGGACCAACACATCAAGCCCACAAGAATAAAAGGTCTTTATCGCATCGCTCGGTGTACAGACTATAGGCTCACCATTCAGATTAAAAGAGGTGTTCAAGACAATTGGAACATGAGTTATTTTTTCGAACTCCTCAATCAGCGAATAAAATTCAGGGTTTAATTCCTTTATAACGGTCTGAACCCGCCCTGATCCATCAGCATGCACTACAGCTGGAATTTGGTCACGTTTGTCCATTATAACAGGATACACTTTTTCCATGAATGGAACGTCGCCACCCTTTCCAATTTCAAAGTACTCTTCCTGTTTCTCTTTAATAACAGCCGGAGCAAAAGGCCGAAAACTTTCTCTGAATTTTACTGCCCTGTTCACTTTATTCTTCATATCAGCTTTTCTGGGATCAGCCAGGATTGATCTATTGCCAAGTGCTCTCTGCCCAAATTCCATCCTGCCCTGAAACCATCCAATTACATTACCCTCCGACAGAAGTTTTGCTGCTTTTTTGAATATATTCTCTTCGTATGCAAAATTCAGGTTGTATCCCTTTAATGCTTCCTCAATTTCACTGTCGGTATATTGAGGCCCATAATAGTTGTGAGACATTGGAACACTGCGGCCTTTTCCTAAAATGTGATTATACAAATACAACGCTGCGCCAAAACAATTACCACTATCATCGGGACAGGAGGATACAAAAAGGTTGTCAAAAGGAGTTAATTCAAGAACTTTTCCATTAAACACTGAATTCATAAAAAGACCACCGGAAAGGACAAGATTTTTTTCTCTTGTCTGCTGAAACAGCCAATTCAGTAAATGAACAATAGCCTCTTCCGATATTTTTTGTAGCGCTGAGGCAATCTCAAAATGACGTTCCTGAAACTCTTCATCTCTTTCCCTGGCTCTTCCAAAGGTTTCTACAAGCCTTTCCGTATATAAATTCGGTTGATCATGTAAAAAGCCCTTAAAATAGCTAAGGTTCAACTCAAAGTCGCCATCTCCCTGAAACTTAACTACCTCTTCTTTCAAACGTTTGTAAAATTCGTTATTCGGATCAGCATAGGAGGCTAAAGCCATTACCTTCCATTCATCAGAGTTTGCCCTGAAACCAAGAAACTCAGTAAAAGTACTGTATAAAGCTCCTAAAGAATGTGGGTAATTGATACTTTTTACAAAATTAATTTTATTGCCTTTTCCATGGCAAAAGGTAGTTGATTCAAACTCACCCTGAGCATCTGCTGTAAGGATCGCTGCAGATGAAAATGGAGAGAGAAAAAATCCGTTCGCTGCATGTGTCCTGTGGTGTGTAATATAATAAGTATTGGTTTTTCCAAAACTCCCTGAAATCTCCTGGAAGACATAATCCACCTCAGGTCTTACGTATAATTGCATAAGATTATCCGGAACAGAATATAGCTGCTCAACCATGTGACGTCTCTGCCCTGATAGAAGCGGATTAAACTTTGTAAAGTATATACCGGGATTCCAGGATGTAGCGATATAATCAACTTCCTCCATTTTTATATTGGCTTCTTTAAAACAATATTTTATTGTTTCCTGCGGAAATTTCCGTGTAAGCTTTTCCCTTGTAAACCGCTCTTCTGCAGCAGCCGCAACAATTTTACCATCTTCAATCAAACAGGCAGAGGAAATATGCATCTCGTTATTAATTCCAAGTATTTTCATTTATTTTTATATACAAAAACTCATTAATTGTTTTGTCTTTTATGCCCATACGTGTAAAATATAACGCATCGAATCTAAAAAAAACCCTGCACGCTTATAAAATCTCTGGGCACCTTTGTTCAGCGATTGTGCTTCTACAAAGATTTCATGTTTGCCACCATACTCTTTTGTAATACGTGACATCAAAGAGCTTCCTATACCATGTCCCTGAAATGATTTTAGCACTCCAACAATATGTAAATTAATGTTCTTGTTATCGCCAAAATTTAAGGTGGCCATACCTACAGGTTGTTCCTGTACATATACAATGGCCAATCTGTCGGCCCTACCCATACAATGATTTCTGATAGACTCAGACCAAAGTTTTCGTGCTTTATCCCGTGGAATATTATCGTCCATGTAAAATCTGCTAAATACCATTTCATCGGCCAAAGGAATAAAAAGTTCAGAATCAAAAGAATCAAAGAAGTTTACATCGTGTTCATTATTAACATCGGAAGTGTGATCAAACCTGTAGATAAGCTCAGTATCAATAAACCGAGCAGAATTCTTTAATAAACAATTTAATGCTATTGGTAAATCTCCTGGCATTTTTATGGTAATAAAGTCTGCGTCCTGATTTTCACCAATGATCTGTATAAGGTTGTCCGCCAACTCATATTGATTTATATTTGGTGAAATATTTCGAAAACCTATTAGACCACATTGTAAATCAAGCTGTTTCGAATCCCATTCTAAATGTTTATAAAATAGTGTTTTCATTATGCAATTGCACTATTATCACTATCTCGCATCATCAAAAAATCAAGGACGGAAAGCATCTTTTCGAAACTACCGTAAAGTTGTTTATAAACAGGATGCTCAAATTCCTGCCAACGAACACTAATACCTACCTTTTTAAATAATTCTTCATCCAGGTAATCTCTGGAACCAGTGCCTGTCAAGTACTCTTTCCCTCCTACAGACTGAACCAAATCCACTAACTTCTGGCCACCAGTACTTTTTACGTTGAAGTCTGAAGCAAAAACAAGAGGTGTATCTATATCAAGCATTTTTGAACATAACCTCAATAAGTCCATATTAAATTCTATTAATAAATTATATTCCCTATTATATATTTCACTTAACTTACCAAAGACAAAATCAAAATTAGGTGCTTTTTTATAAGCCATCTGGATAGTTTTCAGATGCTTCTGGCTCCAATTTTCCTGATGGTCAATCTTCACCTCTTTAATGGCCTGGTGGTAACGACCCTTTTTCTGAACAGGCACCGTTAACCATTTAATTTTGTTCTGAGTCTTTATCTTATCCCTGTGGTGCCATCCACGTCGTATAAACTGAACATCATCTAATACAACATATAAATCACTTTTCCCCCACCGATCAAAAAATCCCAGCCAAGGCAAGAAATCAGGTTGGTGAATTGTTACAATCATTATCTAATAACCATGGACAATCTATTACATTAAATATCTAACTACCTCAAAGCATTCAGCAAATGCAACGCCTATCTTTTGTCCATCATTCTCATTTTGCTTTTTGAAAAATTCTAACCACCTATACCTAACTCTTTTCAGTTCCGACTCATGGGCTTTGATTACCTCAAGTTTCTTGTCAATTACATCCGAAATATCCGAATAAAAGTTTCCGCGAAAAGGTTGTTCGGTATCATAATAATTACACCTATACATCAAAAATCTTGGCACATGGCGACCAGCCATTAAGGCGTTCTTTGCCGTATAATAATGGTCTCGATGTAAGTCATGAACCCATGGACTATAAACTATATTTATATTGAGTTTTTCGATATAATCATTGATCGTCCTAGTCAGATCTTCACTAAATGGCACCATAAACGTATCGTAATCTAGACATATCAGTTCTGCACCTATAATTTCAGCCGCCTTTTTACCTTCCGTGCAAGCAGTCTCCAAATCTCTAACTACGTCGCCATCAGAATTTTTATAAGCGGAGTTGCAGATAACCAGCATAAAGACCTTGTCACCTTGCTGTATATGTTTTATAAGTGTACCACTACACCCTAATTCAAGGTCGTCAAAATGAGCCCCTATTCCCAAAATATTCATGGTATAACTTCCTTTCCTTATCTTCTACTTGTCCTTCGAAAAAGTATCAAGCCAGCCCCAAGAGTTGAATGAATTATAATAGACAAAGGCCTTAATTTGAGCATTGGCTTCAAATAGCTTTTCTTTTAAATGACTGGCAATAAAACCTTCTTACTCTCTATTTTCGTATATAAATTCTAACAACTTTTCAATTTCATATTTGGTTACTGAATAATCAAAATATCGTCTAATACGCGCCAAGACACCTTCCCTGTAATCTTTATCATACATTATCCTCTTTATAGCAGGTAACACCTCTTCACTTTTGTGCGCCCCTACACAAGCACCTTTTTCCAGATAACCGCTACCGCTACTAAAACGCTTACCTCGAAAATTTAAGCATAGCACAGGGACTTCGGCTGCCATAGCTTCTATACCTGTTGTCGAATAATTGGTTACTACCAGCTCACTAGCACATATTAGTTTATGGACATCAATATCTTTACTTACAATTACTTCACTCTTCCCATTAGACCTTTTTGCCAAATAGGATTTCACAAATTCCAGATAGGGATCAGCTTGATGAAGCTTAATCACAAGAGCGACACTATCAATTTTCGAGACAGCGCTGCGCAAAGATTCTATGTATTTCAGATTTTCTTTCAGCAATATATGCACATTAGAAAATTTAATCTGTTTTCCAAATCCTATAGAGGTAAAGGTTATAAGTTTCTTATCTCTCCCTATATCCAATAATTCATAAACCGTATCCTTTATTTGTTGCTTATTGGCAGCCATCTTCTCTACCCTGTCCAATTTCTGAGAACCTAGGGACTGTACCTTTTCCGGCTCTACATTGTTTTCTAAAAACCAATCCCTTGAGTCACGTCCCCATGCGGCAATCTTGGATGCGGTTGAAGGAAGATACCCAATTGCATGACCTATATCTCCATGCTGTAAGACTGTGGAAGGGATACCCATTTGATTTGATATAGAAATCAGTTTCTTCTCCCTGAAGGTTGTGTCAGTAGCAACCACAATATGTGTAAGACACAAACCTTTATATCCTCTTTCTATACTCTTTAATTCATTAACAATACATGGAAACATATCCCAGAATATATATTGCATTCTACTCTTTATCACCGGCCATAAGTTAAACCCGTCTATTATAAAGCAGTTCTTTTTCTCTTCTTCAAACTTATTCCAAATTTGCTCGAAGAATTTTCTGGCATCTTTATCTGCCTTGAATTTAACAGGCAAGATTAATGAGTTGAAACTAAACCTGAATAAATATTTATAATCGTACCTGGATGGTTTTGTAGTTAAGAAAACAATTCTATTTGATTTGTCTGCTAAAAATGAATTGATTAGATCTTCTTCGTTACGGGATAAAAAACTTATTGCAATATTCCTCTTATATTGCATTAGTGATTGAGCCAGATACTTAATCCTTTCTATCGCCAATGTTAACATTAAGGCACAGTGATTGATAATATTATTTAGAGCCTTTTTATTAGATCTTCTACGAGGCGATTCAACTGTTATACAAAAAGTTCTTATACTATCATCAAATAGTGATGCTGCGACCTCGCTGTGCCAATCTTCTCCCACTTGAAGAGTAAGTCCTTTATGTTCTACCCTATTATTAAGAAATACTAGGATATCAGGGCTTTTCACCTCGACAATCTTACTTATATTCTTGGTGCAAGCTATAATCTCTGAAAAGCAGTATGACATATCTCGTTGCATAAGAGAGCCAATAGAAAATCCGTTAAACTCACTATAATCTTGTTCATCATCCTTAAACCACTCTGAAGCATAGTAAATGGCCTTAGAATCTATGCCATCATAAAAACCATTACCAATATAATCTTCCAAGCACTCCAATGTAAACAAGGCAGGACTTTCTTTTAACTCTCGCAATTTATATCCAACAGAATATTCCAATGCTATCACCACTGGCCTTATATTAATGCGGTTCAGTTTCTGGATAAAACTATACATGTCAAGAATATGCTTCTCATCATGAATACAGATTGCAACTTTACTGTCTCTGCGTAAACCAAGTTTTTCGATGTTTATATTCATAAGAAAATATTTATCCTTATAGCTACAGAAACTTTTACTTTTACATCATCAACGCTTTTAAAACCTATTGCCGTTCCTTATAAGCAACATCTTTACCCCTTATTACATTGCAACCAGGATCTTTATATGACGAATCTGTAACCAGCATGGTTACATTATACCCTGTTCCACTGCTTGATTAAGGTTCCACCACAACCTAACTCCAGATCATCAAAATATGCTCCTATTCCCAAAATATTCAGGGTTTTACTTCGTTTCTTTGAAATATTCTACTATAACATCACTAACGCGATGAACATCTTTATCTGCCATGGATTGGTACAAAGGAAGCGTTACCTCCCTTTTGGCCACTTCCTCCGTAATAGATAACATTCCCTCATCATAGCCAAGATTGCGGCGATAGTAATCAAATAGATGTATAGGTGGATAATGGATGCTGGTTTGGATACCATTGTCTTTTAAATACTCCATGAATTCCTGCCGATTAACATCATTATCTAATAAAATTGGGAAAATATGATGAGAGGAGACACCATATTTGGTGTCAAATGGCACTTTAATACCATAAATATCAACAAACCTTTCTCTATATATTTGATCTATCTCGCAACGTCTGATGTTACCGTCTTTTAACTTTCCCAATTGGACTATTCCAATTGATGATCGTATCTCATCCATACGATAGTTATAACCAAGCTCCACTACATCATAACTAAATGCATGGCCCTTATGTCTGTCTAAAGTCATGGACGTCATACCATGTGACCTCATTAATTTAATTCTTTTAGCCAGATCATCATTATTAGTTGTGATCATCCCTCCTTCCGCCGTTGCCAAATTCTTATTTGAAAAAAAGCTGAAACACCCAATATCGCCAATTGTTCCACAATATTGGCCATTGTATTTACTTCCCGGAGCATGCGCACAATCTTCAATTACATAAACACCATGCTTATTAGCTATTTCCATGATATGATCCATATTGCAAGGGTTACCGGCATAATGAACAACCTGAATTGCTTTTGTTCTTGCACCAATCTTTCTCTCAATATCTTCAGGCGAAATATTAAAATCATTTAGATCTGTAATATCTGCAAACACAGGTTTTGCACCGGTGTATATAATTGAATTTGATCCAGCGACAAACGATAATGACGGGCAAATCACCTCATCATTTTCTCCTAAGTTAAGTGATAAATTTGCCAAATGAAGAGCAGCTGTGCAATTTGAAACAGCAATTGCATGTTTAACATCTATGAAGTCTGCAAATTTTCGCTCAAACATTTCTGTTTGGTCACCCATCGTCAACCAACCTGAAGAAAGAACCTTCTGCACCGCTATTGCCTCTTTTTCATTAAACCCTATATCAAATAATGGTATTTTCCACATGGTTTATCTTCTCAAATCAGAATACATCTTTTGGTAAAAAATCATATTTAGATTCTTCAAAAACTTTTTGCGCCTTTACATAATCCTCGTGATTTCCTATGTCCAGCCAAAAGTCGCTACAAGGATAACCCACTACCTTTTCTCCGCTTTCTAATAATCGTGTTACAAGATGTGGAAAGTCTAAATAAATGCCTGGCTCTATATATTCTAAAACTTTCGGTTCATATACATATACTCCCATACTAACTTTATACTCCGTTTCAGGTTTCTCTTCATAATAAGTCAAAAATCCATTACTATCAGTCTCGATAACACCCAAATCAATTTTGTGTACCTTTTTGTGCATTCCAATAGTTAAGATGCCACCCTTTTCTCGATGATATGATATCAATTTTGTATAATCCAATGTTGTCAATATATCTCCATTCATTACCAAAAAAGTTTCAGTTAAATCAGGAATAGAGCAGAGAGATCCTGCGGTGCCGGTAGGATTGTGCTCCTTATAGAAAGTAAGGTTTACATGATCAAGCTCTTTAACACCATCCTGGAAATAGGCACGTATCAGCTCAGACAGATAGCCAACATTAAGTGCAATATCTCGAAAACCGTAATATGCAAGCTGCCTGACAATTATATCTAAAACAGGTCTATGTCCTATAGGAACCAAAGGCTTAGGAAACACCATTGTATAGGGTGCCAATCTAGTCCCTTTCCCTC
>Ga0187833_10002538_pt1 | contig 19442 bp, 18 predicted proteins | sample ETNtaG_37_FD_167968 | JGI IMG/M metagenome (GOLD analysis project Ga0187833, IMG submission 167968) | Marine microbial and viral communities from oxygen minimum zone, Eastern Pacific Ocean - ETNP2014_SV_400_PacBio MetaG (Illumina Assembly) | ecosystem: Environmental > Aquatic > Marine > Hypoxic...
TTACCCATGTCGCGAGTTAGGATCCCCGGCCACCCGCTCCCCCTGCCAACCACCCATCAATGGTACCCTATGGGTACTAGGCCGCTATTTTCGAAATATCGCGCTGCACAACGGCACTTGCGCGTTGCAGCAAAAGATGCCCATTATGTTGCACTGCGAACGCATTTTCGCGCTGCAAAACGGAAGCCGAACGTGGCCGAGAAAACCCCGGACGACGACCGCATCGTCATCAAGAAATACGCCAACCGGCGGCTCTACAACACCGCTACGTCAAGCTACGTGACCCTCGACCGGCTAAGCCAGATGGTCAAGGACGGCCAGGATTTCGTGGTCTTCGATGCCCGCACCGGCGACGACATCACGCGTTCGGTGCTGACCCAGATCATCTTCGAGGAGGAAAGCAGGGGCCCCAACCTGCTGCCCATCAACTTCCTGCGCCAATTGATCAGCTTCTACGGCGACAGCCTGCAGGGCGTGCTGCCGCAATACCTCGATCTCTCGATGGAATCCTTCAGCCACAACCAGGACAGCATGCGCGAGCAGATGGCCAAGGCCTTCGGCGGCAGTTTCCCCTTCGCCACTTTCGAGGATATGGGGCGCCAGAACATGGCCATGTTCCAGCAGGCCATGGAGCTCTTCAACCCCTTCCGCCAGGGTGATGGCGGTAGCGCTGACGCTGGCCAGGGCAAAGCCGCAGCGGCCGATCCAGCCAGCGGCGGCAGCGGCGGCAGCGACGACATCGACGACATCGACGACCTCAAGAAGAAGCTCGAATCGCTGCAATCCCAGTTTGACGAGTTGTCGCGCAAGTAGTTCTCGAAGCAGATTGGCCGGCGGCGGGAAACCCCTCAACCAGAGTCCTCGACCGGCGTCAGGGTGGTCAGCGCAAGGGCGTGCAGGCCGGCCGCCAGTTCCTCGGCCAAGACCTGGTAGACCAGGCGTTGGCGGGCGACGCGACCCATACCGCTGAAGCTTTGGGAAACCACGACGACGTCGAAGTGGCTTTCGCCGCCCGGCCGGGCTCCGGCGTGGCCGGCGTGGCGGGCCGAGCAGTCGATCACCTCCAGGCGTCGCGGCTTGAAGGCCGTCTCGAGCTTGTGCCTCATGATCTGGCCAACCGGCATCGCTGTGCTCCGGAGAATTTCTTGCCAAACACAAGGTGGGCGCCGAGCGGGGCCAGGTCAAGCATTGCTCTTTCGCGCCAGCCGGCAACAGCACTGCCGGGCCATACCGTAGCGGGAAGCTCGGCTATTTTTTTTGCTCCCGACCCAAGGCCTGGAGCCTAAGTATTTGACTTACATTAATTTTTAATGCGACAAATTCTAACTTGCAATTAAATAATTCCTCATTTAGGGTCTTGGATAAATCGTCACCGGTGACCTGCCGTTGAACCCCACGGAGCCGCCTCTCCCAGATCCTGGGAGCCCAGCAATGGAAGCCTGGAAACTGGAAACATGACCATGGATGCTTTGGCCCAGAACAGCGAGATCCAAGCCCGCAAAGGCAACGGCAGCGGCCGCCGACTGACCACCCGCGAGGTCGACGCCCATGTCGGCGCCCGCGTCCGCGAACGCCGCGTGCTGTTGGGCCTGACCCAGCTCGAGTTGGCGGGGCTGATTGGCGTCACCTACCAGCAAGCGCACAAGTACGAACGCGGCATCAACCGTGTGTCGGCCGGCCGCCTCTACGACATCGCCCAGGCCCTGCAGGTCAGCGTCGGCTTCTTTTTCGAAAATCTGGAAGAGACCGACGAGCGGCCGGTGCCGCAGCGCCAACGCATGTGCCTCGAATTGGCCCGCAATTTTTCCCTGATCGCCAACGAGCGCCACCAGCAGGCACTGAGCTCGCTGGCTCGGGCGCTGGTCGAGAAATAGGCGGCTTCGACCAGCGGCAACAGACTCCCCGCGGCGGATGGCCCCAAATCACGTCCGCCGCTCCTCCCCAGCGGCCCGGGCTTGTCCCGGGCCGCTGTACTTTTTGTTCCTTGTGGCCCGGGCTTGTCCCGGGCCGCTGTACTTTTGGGGAGCGGGTGGCCGGGCGCCTCTTAATCAAAAAGCGGGAGCGGGTGGCCGGGATCAACCGCCAGATGGACCGCTTGCGCCCTACCGGCTGCCATTTCATAATCGAACCCATGTCGAGGATCAGCGTCAGGCAGAGATCGGCCGCCGAGGTGCGCCTTTGCGACCACCCCGATTGCGCCGCCGCTGGCGACTATCGGGCGCCGCGCTCGCCGCGCGATTTGGGGCATCACTTCTGGTTCTGCCTCGAACACGTGCGCGCCTACAACGCCTCTTGGAACTATTTCGAAGGCATGAGCCAAGACGAGATCGAGCGCTACCAGCAAAGTTCGGTGACCTGGCACCGGCCGACCTGGCGTTTTGGCGACGATCCCAGCCACTTCAAGGCGCCGATCTACGACGAGCTCGGCATCCTCGAGAGCCATGCCGCCGCCGGCCGGGCCCAGGGCCGGGCCGAGGATGACGAACGCCGCCCCGACGGCCGCTCCCTGGCGCCCGAGGAACGCCACGCCTTGGCGCTTTTGAACCTGGCTGCCGACACCACGCTGGACGACATCAAGGCGCGTTACAAATCGCTCGCCAAGAAGTATCATCCCGACGCCAACGGTGGTGATCGAGAGGCCGAGGACAGACTCAAAGAGGTCAATCAGGCCTACGCCCATCTGCTGACCTGCGGCTACTGTTGATTTGCGGTCCGCCGCGGACGATCGCCAAAACCACCTCACGACAACCCCCAAACAGGAAGTTTCGCTAGATGACCACGGTGGAGACCTTTGAAGACGCCGACACGCGCCCCACAGGAATGCCTGACATCAAGGTGTCGGTACGCCAGCTGTTCGGCCTCGACAGCGATTTCGAAGTGCCGGCGTTCTCGCAGGCCCACGAGCTGGTTCCCGATATCGACGAGGCCTATCAATTCGACCACGACACCACGCTGGCCATCCTGGCCGGCTTTGCCCACAACCGCCGAGTCATGATTCAGGGCTACCACGGCACCGGCAAGTCGACCCATGTCGAGCAGGTGGCGGCGCGGCTCAACTGGGCCTGCATCCGGATCAATCTGGACAGCCACATCAGCCGCATCGACCTGATTGGCAAGGATGCCATCGTCATCCGCGACAACCAGCAGATCACCGAGTTCCGCGAAGGCATGCTGCCCTGGGCGCTGCAATCCGCCACCGCCATCTGCTTCGACGAATACGACGCCGGCCGTCCCGACGTCATGTTCGTGATCCAGCGCGCCCTGGAGGCCGAGGGCAAGCTCACCCTCCTCGACCAGAACAGGATCATCCGCCCGCATCCCTCCTTTCGGCTGTTTTCCACCACCAACACCATCGGGCTGGGCGACACCACCGGCCTCTACCACGGCACCCAGCAGATCAACCAGGGCCAGATGGACCGTTGGAACATCGTCGCCACCCTCAACTACCTCGAGCACGAGGCCGAATGCGGCATCGTGCTGGCCAAGGTGCCCGAGTACGACAACGCCGAGGGCCGCAAGACCCTGGCCGCCATGGTCAACGTCGCCGACCTCACCCGGGCCGGTTTCGTCAACGGTGACATTTCCACCGTCATGTCGCCGCGCACGGTGATCCACTGGGCCGAGAACGCCAGCATCTTCGACGACATCGGCTTCGCCTTCCGCCTCACCTTCCTCAACAAGTGCGACGAGGTCGAGCGCGCCTCGGTGGCCGAATACTACCAGCGCTGCCTGGGCGAGGATCTGCCGGAATCGGCGGCCCAGGCGACTCTGACGTGACCCTGGGACATGACCCTGGCGTGAGCCTGACGTGAGCCAGCCCGAAAGCCCCGTCGAGCCCTTCAAGCGCGCCGTCGCCGCGGCCACCCGGGCCATCGCCGAAGAGGCCGAGCTCGAGGTCAGCTTTGGTGCCGAGGCGCCGGGGCTGGTGCAGGGCACGGCACGCTTGCCCCAGCCCTCACGCGAGCTGGAGGCCGGCGAGATCGACGAGATCCGCGGCATCGCGGACCAGCTGGCGCTGAAGCAGCGCCACCACGACCCCGAGATGCACGCCCGGCGGCTGCCCAGCGGCGGCGATGCCCGGGCCGTCTACGATTCGCTCGAGATTGCCCGCGTCGAGGCCATCGGCGCCAACCGCATGACCGGCGTCGCCCAGAACCTCGATGCCGCCCTCGAAAGCCATTGCCGCAGCCAGGGCTTCGCCCAGCTCAACGATCGCTCCGAGGCGCCGCTGGCCGAGGCCGTGCGCCTGATGCTGCGCCAGCGCCTGACCGGCCGTCAGGTGCCGTCCGCGGCCGGTCAACTGGTCGAGCTCTGGCAGCCGCTGATCGACGACAAGGCGGCCACCGATCTCGAGGCCCTGACCGCGGCGGCGGCCGACCAGGACGCCTTCAGCCAGGTCGCCAGGCGCATGATCGCCCACCTCGACCTGGCCGAGGAATGGGAGGGCGACGACAGCGACGAGGCGCCCGACGACCAGGACAGCGAGGACGACAGCGAGGGCGAGGACGTCGACGGCGAAGGCTCGTCGCCCGATGCCATGGCGGCCCAGGGCGACGAGATGAGCGAAGCCGAGGGCGACGTCGACGGCGAGGCCGACGGCACGCTGGGCGAGGAATACATGCCGGCCGGCGAGGGCGACGAGGAGCCCGGCCGCTCGCGCCAGCCCTGGTGGCCCGATGGCCCGCTCGGGAATGCCCCCGGCGAGCCCCCTTACCGGGCCTATTCGACGCTTTATGACGAGGTCGTCTACGCCCCCGAACTTTGCGAGCCCGAGGAGCTGGCGCGGCTGCGCAATCACCTCGACCAGCAGATCCAGCACCTGCACAACGTCGTCTCGCGGCTGGCCAACCGCCTTCAGCGCCGCCTGCTGGCCAAGCAGCAGCGCTCCTGGGCTTTCGACCTGGACGAAGGCATCCTGGATGCCGGCCGCCTGGCCCGGGTGGTGGTCAATCCGCTCAATCCGCTGAGCTACAAGCAGGAAAAGGAGACCGACTTCCGCGACACCGTGGTGACGCTGCTGATCGACAATTCGGGCTCCATGCGCGGCCGCCCCATCAGCGTCGCCGCCATGTGCGCCGACGTCCTGGCCCGCACGCTCGAGCGCTGCGCCGTGAGCGTCGAGATCCTGGGCTTCACCACCCGGGCCTGGAAGGGCGGCCAATCGCGCGAACGCTGGCTGACCGAGGGCAAGCTGCCCAACCCGGGCCGCCTCAACGATCTCCGCCACATCGTCTACAAAAGCGCCGACGAGCCCTGGCGCCGGGCCCGCAAGAACCTGGGTCTGATGTTGCGCGAAGGCCTCTTGAAGGAGAACATCGACGGCGAGGCGCTGCTGTGGTCGCACGCCCGGCTGCTGGCCCGGCCCGAGCAGCGGCGCATTCTGATGGTCATCTCCGACGGTGCGCCGGTCGACGATTCGACGCTTTCGGTCAATCCCGGCAACTATCTCGACCGGCACTTGCGCCAGGTCATCCAAATGATCGAGGCGCGCTCGCCGATCGAGCTGGTGGCCATCGGCATCGGCCACGACGTCACGCGCTACTACCGCCGCGCCGTAACCATCGTCGACGCCGAACAATTGGGCGGCGCCATGATGGACAAGCTGGCCGAGCTTTTCGACGACGATCCCCTGCTGCAGTCCCAAACCCAACGGGGCCGCCGCCGGCGGGTGCATTAGGGCCTGTTGACAATTAGCGCATGGCAATGATGGTGGCGGCGAGGTTCAAGTTTGCGGCGTAGCTGGTATCGGTCTTGTCGTAGCGGGTGGCGATGCCCCGGAATTCCTTGATCTTGGCAAAGTAGTTCTCAACCAAATGGCGCCATTGGTAGATGTCCTTGTCGTAGGCGATTTGCCTTATCCGGTCGGCTTTTGATGGGATGACCGCGGTGATGCCACGTTGATCCAGTTCCGCCCGCAGCCAATCGACGTCGAACGCTTTGTCGCCCAGCAAGGCGTCGAAGTGAACCTCCTGGATCAGGGGGGCGACGCCTATCGTGTCATGGCGTTGACCAGGCAGGAGCACGAAACGCGCCAGATTTCCCAAGGCATCCACCAGCGCGACGATCTTGGTGGTCAAGCCTCCTCTGGATCGCCCGATGGCCTGATTTTGAGTCCCCCCCTTGCGCCGCTCGCCTTCTGGTGAACGCTGACGATAGTGCCGTCGATGAGGGCATATTCGAAGTCCGGTTCCCCCGATAGCGTCTCGAACAGCTGCTCGAAGACACCCTTCTTCGCCCAGCGGCGGAAGCGTTGGAAGACGCTATTCCACTTGCCCAGGGCCAGCGGCAGGTCGCGCCACGGAGATCCCGTACGAACCCGCCACAAAACGGCCTCCAGAAATAGGCGATTGTCTGCCGCCGTCACACCACGATCCGTGACCTTGCCCGGCAGGTGCGGCGAAATCTTTTCCCAAACCTCGTCCCCGATGACCAAACGATCCGTGTTCATCCAAGCCTCCTGACAAAAGAAAGCTTGAATCACTTTTTGACGCTCTTGGGAATCCCTTAAATGTCAACGGGCCCTAATGCCAATGCTGTTCACTTTGCGATCGTGATATGATTGGCGTAGGCGATTCGGGGCGATGGCGGCGCGTTGGACTGACGGTATCGGATGGGGAATTTGCCCACCTTTCTCTTGACGGCGCGGGGATTTCTGCGGCCTCGGTTGGAGACCACGCGCTCTTCGAGGATCTCCGCCAGCACGGCCTCATGGAAGGCGAGCCTATGCTGAGGGGGGAATAGCGGTCTCGATCTCCCAGCGTTCCTGGTGGAGCGCCGCCAGCTCCCGTGCCGGGGCTTCGGCCGGATCGGTGATGGTGGTGATCAGGCGGTAGAGGGGCTCGGCCCCGGCGATGCCCTTCAGGCGGTACTCGATCACCCGCACCAGCCGCCCCTGACGGTCCTGGCGGCGATCCTTGGCCGAGGCATAGATGGTGCTCAGATAGGAACCGTCGGAGAGCCGTTGCTGGCAGGGTGGGATTTGGTTCTTCTCAACCCGCCAGAGCAGCGCTGCCCCCGTCGCCGCGGCCTGGCTCCAGAGCGCGAAGCTGAAGAAACCGCGATCCGCCAAGCACAACATGTTCGGCTTGAGACGCTCCACCACGGCCTGGGCCAGGGTCTGCTCGCCGCTGGTGTAGGCGCCCAACTCGGCCCCGAAAAGAACGTGGCTGCCGGTTTTCACCAGGCAGACGAAGCGGAGTTGCGGATAGGCGCTACGCCCGCGCGAGGCACCCGGACGTCCGAAGGCAGCCACGTTGGCTGCCTCATTGGCCACTTCCTGGGTGCTGCCGTCGATGCTCACCAAGCGCCAGTCTCCATACCACGCCCCTTTCGTCTCTCGCTGCGCCAGCGGCCCAACGGCTTGCTGGTACAACTGCTTGACCGGCTCCACACCGAGCCGGCTGCGGGCCTGGGAAATCCCCGACTTACCGGCCACCGGAACAACCCCAAACGACCACGAGGGCCAGCGCAAGCCCTCCAAAAGACAGCGCAGAACCTCGCCGTAGGAAGCCTCCGCGTAGAGCGCCAGGGCGATGACGTAGTACATCATCACCGGCGCCGGAAGCTGCCGCTCCCGCAGACTGGCCCGACCCGTTCGTTCGAGAACCCCGTCAATCAAGTGCCGGGGAAAAGTCTTGGTGATGACCCCGAGGCTGATGTGGTCCGAAATCCGACTCCCTGCAGGCAATTTGGCCACTGTCCGTGCCATGTCATCCCTTTTATATGGTGGTCAGAGGGATGCAGTATACCATATCTTGTGTTGAGATGAACAGTATTGGCGCTAGAGCCTCGTTACAGCCTCGAAATCGATTTGCTGCGTCAAATCGAGCTGCTCGCCGGCCGCCGGCATGGGGTATTTGAGACCGCTGCCGCAATTATAGAGAACCACCCGATCGCTGACATTAACCAGGCCTTCGGCCAAGGCCTTCTCGAGGGCCGCTACGGTAGCCGCGCCCTCGGGACAGAGCAGTAATCCGTCTTCCCGGGCGGCCGCCCCTTGCGCCGCTTCGATGTCGGCATCGTCGACGGCGATGGCGAAGCCGCCGCTTTCGCGCACCGCCCGCAAAATAAGAAAATCGCCAATCGCCGCCGGCACGCGGATGCCGCTGGCCACGGTCTGGGCCTGGGGCCAGAGCTCGGCGTGTTCGCTGCCTTCCTCGAAGGCCTTGACGATGGGCGCGCAGCCGCTGGCCTGCACCGCCACCATGCGGGGCCGATGGCCGTCGATCCAACCCAGTTCGCCAAGTTCGGCGAAGGCCTTCCACATGCCGATCAGGCCGGTGCCGCCACCGGTGGGATAGAAGATCACGTCGGGCAACTGCCAGCCCAACTGTTCCGCCAGTTCCAGCCCCATGGTCTTCTTGCCCTCGATGCGGTAGGGCTCCTTCAACGTCGAGACGTCGAACCAGCCCGCGGGCTCACGCCCAAGGCCGACGATCTTGCCGCAGTCGTTGATCAGGCCGTTGACGCGGAAGAGCCTGGCACCCTGCAGCGCGATTTCGCGCAAATTGACCTCCGGCGTGTCGTCGGGACAGAAGACGAAGGTCTCCAGGCCGGCCCGGCTGCCATAGGCCGCCAGGGCCGCGCCGGCGTTGCCGTTGCTCGGCATGGCGGCGCGCTTCACCCCCAGTTCCTTGGCCATGCTGACGGCCACGGCCAGGCCCCGGGCTTTAAAGGATCCCGTGGGCAAACGCCCCTCGTCCTTGACCAGGATCTCGCCGCCGCCCAGCCGGCGGCTCAGTCCCGGCAGCGTCACCAGCGGCGTCATGCTCTCGCCCAAGCTGACGATATTGGCGCACGACCGCAGCGGCAGGAACTCACGGTAACGCCACAAATCCGGCGCCCGGCGTTCGAGGTCTTGCGGCTTGAGCGCCCGGCCCAGCGCTTCGAGATCGTAGCGCACCAGCAGCGGCCAGCCCTGGGGCGAAAGTTGGTGCAGGCGGTCGGCCGGCAGGCGTTCACCCGTCATGCCGCATTCGAGATGGCTGACGAAAGTGGGGCGTTCCTCGGTCAGGTTGTCGGCGAAGGCCAAGACCTGTGTCCTCCCGGATTAGTGGCTGGGGCGAGGCGAGGACCGATTGATATAGCGTCGGGACGGCCGCTGCAATCCTCGCGAGCCCCATTGACGGGCGCCGTCAGATGGGTATGACTGGCGGGCGCTGCCTCATGACGTATTACGCTACATATTTCGCCCGCCGGGCCGCTTGGGCCGGCTTGTTGGCCGCCCTCTTCTGGCTGCTGGCCTGGCCTGGCGGCAGTTCCGCCCGGGCGGCTGAAGGCTACCGCCTGGAGATGGATTATGAACTCTATATCGGCGGTTTCCTGTTGGGCCGGGCCGGCTTCCAGTTGCAGCTCGGCACCCGCGACTACCGCATCGACGCCCAGGGCCGTTCCGAAGGCCTGATCGATCGCATCGTCGGCTTTCGCAGCCAGGCCTCGTCCCAGGGCCAGGTGCTCGAGGGCCGGCCGCTGCCGACGCTCCATCGCCAGGACAACAGCTGGTTCGGCGAGCCGCGCAGCGTGCGCCTGGGCTTCGCCGCCGCCGGCCCCCAGCGCATCGAGGTGCTGCCCGAGGCCGCCGACGACGACCGCCAGCCGGTGCCCGGCGATCTCTTGGGCGGCAGCATAGACCCGCTGAGCGCCGCCCTGCTGGCCGGCATCGAAGTGGCGCCGGAGGGCGCTGCCACGCCGTGCCGCTTCGTGCTGCCCATCTTCGACGGCCGCCGGCGCTACGACATTACTTTCAAGCCCGAGCGCTGGGAAAGCATCGAGGGACCCTTTTTCAAGGGCCGGGCCCGGCGCTGTTCGGCTCTCACCCGCCGCATTGCCGGTTTTTCCCGGAACCCCTGGCTGCCGCGCACCGAGGAGCCGGAGGCCGGCCACGTCTGGTTTGCCCGCCTGGCGCCGGCAACGCTGCCCATCGTGGTCCGCCTGGAAGCCGACATCGGGCTGGGATCGCTGGTCGTCCACTTGGTTCGCTTTGCCCGGAAATAACCGGGATCAACCAAGAGCGCGTTGCCGGATCAGTTGCGCCGGGTTTGCCGCACCAGGAATTGGACCATGGTCTCGATGGCGCCGGCATCGTCGAAAACGTCATGTCCGCTGCCCGGCGGCAACACGAACGAAGCCGAATCGGGGCGGCCGCCGAGGAATTGGCCGCAATGGCCCTCCTGGTCGGCGGTGCGCTCCGGCCCATACCAGGGATCGTCGGCACTGACGATGGCCAGCACCGGCGTTGCCGCCGGCAGCGTCAGGCCGCGCACGCGGTGGGCGCCGTTGCAGGTCCACTGGGCGATGACGTGGGCGCGAAACTCCTCGCCGCGGTAATGCGCCGCCGCCACCCCACCCTCCGAGGTGCCGACCAGGAAGAGATTGTCGAAATCGATCCAAGAGAGGCTCGACAGGCGGTGCAGCGCATAGGAGATCTCGGCCAGCCTGAGGTCGTAGACGAACAGGTTGTAGCCGCCGGTCTGGGTTTTGGGATCGCACTGCAGCGGACGGAAGCGCCGGGCCAGGCTGTCGGGCGCGATGACCGCGAACCCGGCCCGCGCCAGGCGCTCGAAAAACTTGAAGTTGCCGATCCCGGTGCAGCCGTGCATGTAGAGCACCAGCGGCAGCCTGACGCCGGGGTCGTAGCGCGCCAGGTGGCTGGCCACCTCGGGGCTTTCCATGGTGGTCAGCTTGGGCTTGCCGGCCGTGACCTGGGGCAGCGCCACCACGGCCTTTTCCCAGGTCAGCTGGAGATCGGCGCGGTTGTCCAGCATCTCGGTACAGCCAGCCCCCAGCAAGGCCACAAGGACAACAGCGATAGCCGCCAGCCGCAGGCGGGAAACCGCGCCCGCCATCAACCGTAGGCCTCTGCCGCCGGGGCCGCCGTCGCCGTCGCCTGGATCCACCAGTGGGGCCGCTGGCGGCTCAAGTGCGCCGCCCCGGCGGCCGCGGCGGCCGCCGCCTGGGCCCCGGCAAAAAGTCCGAAGCAACTGGCACCGCTGCCTGACATGCGGGCCAGCAGACAGCCGGGCAGCGCGGCCAGGCGGTCCAGGAGTTCGGCGATGTCGGGCACCAGGCGCCGCGCCGGGGCCTCGAGATCGTTGCGCCTCTCGGCCAGGGCGGCGACCAGGGCCCGGGCATCGGCCGGCGCCGGCCAGGTTGGCACCGGCGACGGCGCGGCTTGGTCGAGGGCGGCAAAGACTTGGCCGGTGGCCAGCGCCGGGCCGGGATTTGCCATCACGAAGTGCAACGGCGGCAGGGTCGGCAAAGGCCGCAAGTGTTCGCCCTTGCCGCCCACGATGGTGGGCCGGCCCGCCAGGCAGGCCGGCACGTCGGCGCCCAGCCTGAGCGCCAGGGTGGCCAGTTCGCCGGCCGGCAGCTCGATTTGCCAGAGCGTCAACAGTCCGCGCAACGCCGCCGCGGCATCGGCCGAGCCACCGCCCAGGCCGGCCGCTACCGGCAAGGCCTTATAGAGCCGCATCTCGGCGCCGGCCGTGAGGCCGGGCCGGCCGGGCGGGCCGGGCCGGCCGGTCCGGGCCGCCCATGCCGCCAGTTCCCGGGCCGCCCGCATGACGATGTTGTGCTCGGGTGCCTGATTTTCCAGCGCCGCCGCGAAGGGGCCCGTGACTTCCAGCGTCAAAGCCTCGGCCGGCCTCAGTTCGAGCCAGTCGCCGTGCCGGGCGAAGACGATCAGGCTGTCGAGCTCATGATAACCGTCGGCCCGTCGGCCCAGTACATGAAGGTACAGATTGAGCTTGGCGGGCGCTGGCAGCCGCACCCCCGGCGCCTGGTTAGCCAAACGCTCGGCCCTCGTCGTCAATTGCCGGTGGCATCCTTGTCACCCGGCTTGAAGTCGGGCTTCACCTCTTCCTTGAGCCCCTTGGTGAGTTTCTCCCGGATCACCGGGATGGTGTCCCTGTCCGGCTTCAGCACCAGGGCGTGGCGCCACTGGAAAACCGCCTCGAGGCGGCGACCGGCGCGCCAGTAGGCATCGCCCAGATGGTCGTTGATGATGGGGTCTTGGGGCCGCAGTGAAACCGCTCTTTCGAGCTGCTTGACGGCGCCCTCGAACTCGCCCAGTCGATAGAGCACCCAGCCCAGGCTGTCGATGATATAGCCGTCGCGGGGGCGCAACTCGACGGCCCGTTCGATCAGCTTGCGCGCCTTGTCCAGGTGCTGGCCGCGATCGATCCAGGAATAGCCCAGGTAGTTGAGCACCAGTGCCTGATCGGGCTTGAGCTCGAGCGAAGTGAGAAAATCCTGCTCCGCCTCGGGCCAGCGCTTGGTGCGTTCGCGACTGATGCCGCGGGCGTAATAGAGAGTCCAATGCTTGCTTTCGGGCTGGCCGATGCGAGAGATGGCCTGATCGTAGATGCCTGCCGATTCGGCGTAGCGCTCGTGTCCGCGCAGGATATCCCCCAACGTCACCAGAGCATCGATGCGTTGGGGCCGTTCCTTGGCCATGCCGCGCAGCAGCTTGGTGGCAGCCTCGACCTTGTCCAAACGGTTGAGGTTGTCGGCCATGCGGATGCGCGCCCGCCAGCCGTAGGCCGTGCCCCCGCCGATACGGGCGTAGACGGCGTTGGCCTCGGCCGTGCGCTCGTCCTGATCCAAGAGGCCGCCCAACAGCGTCAGCGCCACGGCCGAGCCTGGCTGGAGGTGGATGGCAAGCTGGACGTAGACCTTGGCCACCTCGCGGGTCCGACCCTGGGCCGCCGCCGCGGCGACGCCGTAGAACACTTCCGCCAGTCCTGCCTTGACGTCGGGCACCAGGCGGGCCGGGGCCTTTTTGCCCTGGCTTTCCTTGAGCGCCTCGAGGATAAGCGGATTGTCGGGATCCCTGATTTCCTCGAGGAACGAGCGGTAGAGTGCCGTGGCCTCGTCGAAACGACCTTGGCGGGCGAGGAAGCCACCATAGGCCTCGATCACGCGCAGCGAACGGAAGTCCTGCTTCGCGGTAACCTCGCGAAAAGCCTCGTCGGCGGCTTGTACCCGCCCCGCCAGGTCGTTGACCAGGGCCCGGTGGTAGGCCTCGAAGAGACGGAATTTCTTCTTCTTGAGCGGCGCCAGCGCGGCCAGGGCTTTGTCGGGCTGCTTGCCGGCCAGGGTCCAGGCCTTGACCAGCGGCACCAGCAGGGCGCCGCTGCGGCGCCGGCTGGCCTTGGACAACTGCTTCTCCGCGGCCGCGAAATCGCCGGCAATGACGGCTTGCAAAGTCAGCACCAGGTTGCCCAGCACGTCGCGTTTCTGGCTCCGCAGAAGCTTTTTCGCCAGCGCCACGCCGGCGTCGATCTTTCCCACCGCCAGGGTCACGATGAAGGCCGGGTGGAGCAGCAATTCGTTGTCCGGGTCTTCGGCCAGGACCTCGGCGTAATAGCGCGCCGCCGCCACCGCATCGTTGTTGCGGTGGGCGTGGCGTCCGGCCAGGTACTTGCCGTAGACCGAGCCCTCGCTGGCGCCCTCCGCCGCTGCCGCCCCTGTGGCCGCCCCTGTGGCCGCCGTCAACCCAGCCAGGACCAGCAGGGCGGCGCCAAGGCCGCGGCCCAGCTGAGCCAATTTGCCCGCCATCACGACGTCACATATTGGGATAATTGGGACCACCGCCGCCCTCCGGCACCACCCAGGTAATGTTCTGGCTGGGATCCTTGATGTCACAGGTCTTGCAGTGCAGGCAGTTCTGGGCATTGATCTGCAGTTGCGGCCCGTCCCCGCCCTCGTCGATGATCTCGTAGACCCCGGCCGGGCAGTAGCGTTGTTCCGGGGCATCGTAATCCGCCAGATTGCGCCGTATCGGCAGCTCGGCATCGCCCAGCCTGAGATGCACCGGCTGGTCTTCGGCGTGGTTGGTATTCGAGATATAGACCGAAGACAGCCGATCGAAAGTAAGCTCGCCGTCCGGCTTGGGATAGTCGATGGCCGGACTGGCGCCGGCGGGAAGCAGACTGTCGTGATCGGCATGACGGTTGTGCAACGTCCAGGGCGCCTTGCCGCGCAGCAGAAAAAGGTCGATGCCGCTGTATATGGTGGCGGCCCACAACCCCCAGCGGAAAGCTGGCCGGAAATTGCGTGCCCGCTGCAGTTCCTCGTGCACCCAGGAATGGGCCACGCGTTCGGGGAAACCGGCGAGTTCGTCGCCCCCCGCGCCACCTTCACGCAGCGCCTCGAAAGCGGCCTCGGCGGCCAGCATGCCGGTCTTCATGGCGGTGTGGCTGCCTTTGATCTTGGGCACGTTCATGAAGCCGGCGGCACAGCCGGTCAAGGCGCCGCCGGGAAACACCAGCTTGGGCAGCGCCTGCAAGCCGCCCTCGTTGATGGCTCGGGCGCCATAGGCGATGCGGCGGGCGCCGGCGAAAGTCCCGCGGAGCGCCGGGTGGGTCTTGAGGCGCTGCATCTCCTCGAAGGGCGAGAGGTGCGGGTTCTTGTAGTCCAGCGCCACCACGAAGCCGACCGCCACCTGGTTCTGCTCCAGGTGGTAAAGGAACCCGCCACCGTAGGTTTGCCCATCCAGGGGCCAGCCGGCGGTATGCACGACCAGGCCGGGCCGGTGCTGCTCGGGCGCCACTTCCCAGAGCTCCTTGATGCCCAGGCCGTAGATCTGGGGATCCTTGTCGTGCCGCAGCCCGAAGCGATCGATCAGGGTTTGCGACAGCGAGCCGCGGCAGCCCTCGGCGAACAAGGTGTATTTGGCGTGCAATTCGACACCTGGTTCGAACTCGGCCTTGTGGCTGCCGTCGGCGGCCAGGCCCATGTCGCCGGTGGCCACGCCTTTGACCGAGCCGTCGTCGTTGAACAGCACTTCGGCGGCGGCGAAGCCGGGGAAGATTTCGACGCCCAGCGCCTCGGCCTGTTCGCCCAGCCAGCGGCAGAGGTTGCCCAGGCTGATGATGTAGTTGCCGTGGTTGTTGAATTGCGGCGGCAGCAGCGCGTTTGGCCAGCGCAAGGAGCCGCCCGCCGAGAGGAACAGAATCCTCTCCTCGCTGACCGGCGTATTCAGGGGCGCGCCGCGGTCTTTCCAGTCGGGAAAGAGCTCGTTCAGGGCGCGCGGTTCGAGCACCGCACCGGAGAGGATGTGGGCCCCCACCTCGGAGCCCTTTTCGAGAACGCAGACCGTGATGTCGGTATCGAATTCGGCAGAGAGCTGGCGCAGGCGGATGGCCGCGCCCAGGCCCGACGGTCCGGCCCCGACGATGACCACGTCGAACTCCATCGACTCTCGGGCGACGCTTTCTTCTGCCATCAAAACACTCCGGCCGGACCGATCAGGCTACAAGGACACCAGCGGAAACAAAGGGAAGCAACGAGTTATGCCCCTCCGCCCGGCGCGGGTCAATGACCGCGTTGGCTGGCCGCCGCAAGCGCCGCATGCTAGCTTTGGCGAGAGACCCCAGCCATGACCGACAGCCACCCTTCAGCTCTTGCCCTGCTCGCCTGGTACATCGATTCCGGGATCGACGAGGCCATTGCGCCAGAGCCCCGTAATTATTATCAGCCAGCACCGCCGGCGCCGCCGGCACCGCCGGTACCGCCGGCGCCGGAGCCAGAGGGATCCCAAGCTATCCGGCTGCCCGCAGCCCGGCCGCCGCGCGCCGGCGCCAGCGTGCCGCTCGACCTCGAATCTCCGGCCGCCGCACAACAGAGCGCCCAGGCCCTGGCCGCCGCCGCCGGCTCGCTGGCCGAACTGGCCCAGGCCATGCAGCGCTTCGAGGGCTGTGCGCTCAAGCACACGGCCAGCAACCTGGTGTTCGGCGACGGCAATCCCGAGGCCCAGGTGATGTTCGTGGGCGAGGCGCCGGGCGCCGACGAGGACCGCCAAGGCAAGCCCTTCGTCGGCGTCTCCGGCCAGCTTCTCGATCGCATGATCGCCTGCATCGGGCTAGACCGCGGCAACGCCTATATTACCAACATCATCTCCTGGCGGCCGCCCGGCAACCGCAAACCGACCAGCGCCGAGGTCATCACCTGCCTGCCCTTCGTGCAGCGCCACATCGAATTGGTGGCGCCCCGCCTGCTGGTGCTGGTCGGCGGTACCGCGGCCAGCGCCCTGAGCGGTCAGAGCCAGGGTATCACCCGTCTACGCGGCCGCTGGCTCGACTACCAGACCCCGGGGGGCAAGACCATCCCCGCGCTTCCCATATTCCATCCCGCCTACCTGCTGCGCCAACCGGCGCTCAAGCGCGAGGCCTGGCGCGACCTGCTGGCCATCCGCGAACGCCTCGAGCAAATGACTTGAGCGAGGCACGGCCCCGTCGCGGGTCTTCCCCTTGAGCGTCGGGATGGCTAGCCCGCATTTCTCACCGGGTCATGGCCTGCGCGTCGCTGTCGCGCCGACAGGGTAGGAGCGCTGCACCGCGCGATGTGGGACATCGGGCAAGCAGCGTGACGCACCCTGTCGGTGCGACAGCGGCGCCCGAAGGGTCGCCCCCAGCCGCGCGCCCGCTTTGGCAAAAGGTCGAAGAGCGTAGTCCCACTACGCTCATCGACCTTTTCCTTCCGGATCGCATCACCTGGGGGCGACGCAGGCCGTGCCCCGGTGAGAAATGCGGGCTAGGATCGGCCGGCCATGCCCATGCGAACCTTACTAGCGGCGGGAGTGACCTTGCTGTGGCTGTCGGCGGCGCCGGCCTGGGCCACGTCCGAGAAGGCCGACGGCGGGCAGCAGGAAGCGGCCGTGATTCCTGTGGTCCCTGTGGCCCAAGTGCCGGAGCTCCTGGGGCCGGCCGACGTCGAACGCTACCGGCGCATTTTCGCGCTGCAAAAAGACGGCAAGTGGCGCCAGGCGGATGGCCTGATCAAGGCGCTGGACGAGCGCCTGCTGATGGGCCACGTGCTCTTTCAGCGTTACATGCACCCGACCAAGTACCGCTCGCGCTACAACGAGTTGGCGGGCTGGATGAAGCACTATGCCGACCACCCCTCGGCGCGCCGCATCTATCGCCTGGCACTGCGCCGCAAGCCTCGCGCCGCCAGGGCGCCAAGGCGTCCCGTCGGGCGCGGGGTCTCGGGCGTCGGCGAGGCCGAGGTGCCGGATCGGGCCTATGTCTCGGGGCGCCAGCGCTCGCGGGCGGTGCGCGCCAAGGTGAGGCGCCTGAAGGGCCACATTCGCCGCCATCTGAGGCGGCGCCAAGTGGTCGGTGCCGCCAAGCACCTCGAGACGCCCGAGCTGAAGAAGCTGCTCGACGCCGTCGAGTTCGACCAGGTGCGTGCCGCCATCGCCCGGGGTTATTTCCAACGCGGCGACTTCCGGCGGACCTTCGAGCTGGCCTCCGCCGCCGCCCGGCGCTCGCGCCGCCATGTGATCGAGGCCGACTGGTATGCCGGCCTTGGCGCCTGGCGGCTGGGCCGGCCGGCCGAGGCCGGCGATCACTTCGGCCACTTGGCCCGCTCGAAGGCCAGTGACCGGCTGGCCGCCGCCGGCGCCTTCTGGGCCGCCCGGGCCAACCTCAAGGCGCGCCGGCCCGAACGCGTCAATCCCCTGCTGGCCATCGGCGCCGGCCGGCCGCACACCTTCTATGGCCAGTTGGCGGTACGGCTCCTGGGCAACCCCTCGGGTTTCGCCTGGCAGCCCCCGGCGCTGGCCGAGAAGGAGCTCGCCCGATTGCTCGAGGCGGCGCCGGCGCGCCGCGCCGTGGCGCTCTCCCAGGTCGGGCAGACCTACCTGGCCGAGCGTGAGTTGCGTCGGGTCGACACCCGTGGCGAGCATGATCTGCAACACGCCCTTTTGGCGCTGGCTCATCGCCTGGGGACGCCGGCGGCCGAGCTCAAGCTGGCCCGGGCCATCCTCGACGGCGGCGGCCCCCACATCGACAGCGCCCTCTATCCGCTGCCGGCCTGGAAACCCAGCGAGGGATTTTCCGTCGACCGGGCGCTGGTCTACGCCTTCGTGCGCCAGGAATCGGCCTTCAACGCCCGCGCCAAAAGCTTCCGCGGCGCCCGCGGCCTGATGCAACTGATGCCCCGCACCGCCAGCTTCGTGGCCCGCGACCGCAGCCTGCGGCACCGCAACCGGCGCAAGCTCTTCGCCCCGGACTTCAATCTCGAACTGGGCCAGATGTACCTGCGTCACCTGATGACGACCGGCGGCGTCGAGCGCAACCTGGTGATGGTGGCGGCAGCCTACAACGGCGGCCCCGGCAACCTGCGCAAATGGTCGCGGCGCATAAAGCAGAAGGAAGACGTGCTGCTGTTCATCGAAAGCCTGCCGTCGCGTGAGACCCGCAGCTTCGTCAAGCGCGTGCTGGCCAACTTCTGGATCTACCGCGAACGCCTGGGCCAGGATTCGCCTTCGCTCGACCAGATGGCTGCGGGGCTGTGGCCCTATTATCTCTCTCTCGACAAGCTGGTGCATACGGCAGCAGAGACGTCGAACTGACAGTAAACCCTTTTGCCTGGAGGCCCGCCACCGCGCGGGACGCAAGCTCATGTCCAAGATCGACCCCAACGAACAACGCGACTTCATCCCCGTCAACATCGCCGTGCTGACGGTTTCCGACAGCCGCACGCTGGACGACGACCGCTCCGGCGGCGTGCTGGTCGAGCGCCTGGGCAAGGCGGGGCACGTGCTGGCCGACCGGGCCATCGTCAGCGACGACCAAGACAGGATCGTCGAGCGCCTAAAGGGCTGGATCGCCGACCCCGCCATCCAAGTCGTGATCGCCACCGGCGGCACCGGGGTGACCGGCCGCGACGTCACCCCCGAGGCCTTCGCCCAGGTCTACGAGAAGGAGATCCAGGGCTTTGGCGAGATCTTCCGCCTGCAGTCCTATGACAAGATCGCCACTAGCACCATCCAGTCGCGGGCCACCGCCGGGGTGGCCAACGGCACCTACCTGTTTGCCGTGCCCGGCTCGCCCGGTGCCTGCAAGGACGCCTGGGACGGCATCCTCGAGGTCCAGCTCGACTACCGCACCAAGCCCTGCAATTTCGTCGAGCTGATGGATCGCCTGCTGGAAGGAAGGTAAACCCCTCAGAACGGCAAACCACGAATATCGATACAGCCGTCGACCGGCGCCTCGCCGCCCAGCGGCGCGGTCATGCCGCGGAAGGCCTCGAGGTAGGCGGCGGCGCCGCCCGGCTGGCGCATCAGGATCTCGCCCTCGAACAGCGACCAGCCCAGGCTGGCGTAATAGGCCACCCGGTCGGGCCGGCAAAAAAGCATGGCGAAGGGCACGTCGGCCCGCTGGCGGGCATGCTCCATGATGGCTGCCACGGCCCGCGCCGCCAGGCCCTGGCGGCGCCAGTCGGGATGGCTCTTGACGCCGCCCAGGCCGGCCAGCCGGAGTGAGCGGTCGTTCAGCGTGACCTGCCGGAACATCACCCCGGCGTAGGACACCAGCGTTCCTTCGGCGTTTTCCACCAGCGCCCCCCATTCGCCCTTGGCCCAGGTGAAGCGGGCCGGGATCTCGGTCTCCCGCTCGCCGGGTGGAAAGGCGGCCCGGCGCAGTTCCTCCAGGGCC
>Ga0187833_10002540_pt1 | contig 19431 bp, 14 predicted proteins | sample ETNtaG_37_FD_167968 | JGI IMG/M metagenome (GOLD analysis project Ga0187833, IMG submission 167968) | Marine microbial and viral communities from oxygen minimum zone, Eastern Pacific Ocean - ETNP2014_SV_400_PacBio MetaG (Illumina Assembly) | ecosystem: Environmental > Aquatic > Marine > Hypoxic...
TCATGTGATCGAACATATTCATAAAAGAGAATTTAAAAGATTTCTTAAAGAATCATACCGAATTCTTAAACCAGGCGGCATAAATATTATTGCCACTCCCACAATAGAAAATATTGCAAAGTTTTGGTACTGTCGTGATCAAATAGATAGTGAGATGATAGAAATTATGAGAGATCGTTATTCTAAATTTATGGATGAAAATTGTTTTACTCCAAGCCAGCTTATTAATCATATGATGAGAAACTATGGGCATAAATATCTGTATGATAGACATTTTATGCAAGAACTGGGGAAAGAGGCAGGATACAGTGTTATAAAAGATATTCCAAACTTTGACGTCCCGGATGCAGAGATTAAAAAATATTTAGTAGCAAATAAACCACGTCGCTGGGATATTATCACCGAAACCTTCTTGTTTATCAAAAATAATAACTAAAAGTATTAAAGCTCTGTCTTTGTATATGTTGAAAAGATTATTTGCCGCCGATCGATCTAGCCGTCCTTTTTAACTTCTTGCAGTTATATACTGTTAATTTTCGTATATCTATAAAATTATAAAACAGTACAATCCCTATTCTATACTTGTCCTAATAAAATCTTTAGCGATGATAAAAAGAGTCGCAGAATAGTGTTATGGAAATAAAGATGAACATGATTTTGATTTTTCTCATGAAACAAATCTGATGTTATGCTGTTAGTATTGGAGAAACTCCTAATGATATGGCCTTAAAGGAATGCTCTGATTTAATAAAAATATTAAGTCTCAGTTGCCTGAGCATTAATTTAAATAAAGAATTATTTTGTTTAACGTTGCAAACTAAAATTATACATGTTGTAGGAGCCAGGCCACAGTTTATTAAATATCTTACTGTGTCTAGGGCTATAGAAGCATTTAATAAAGAATCTGAGTGCATCATAGACATTCTTGTTCATACAGGGCAGCACTATGATTATGAAATGTCAGATGTGTTCTTTGAGGAATTTGGCATGAGAAATCCAGATTACAGCCTAAATGTGGGGTCTTCAACTCATGGGAAACAGACGGCACAGATTATTCAAGAAGTCGAAGAAGTACTCTTAAAGGAGAAGCCGGAGGCTGTGATGGTTTATGGAGATACAAACTCGACCCTGGGTGGTGCGCTGGCTGCTGCGAAGATTCATATTCCTGTTGCTCATGTAGAAGCAGGTCTAAGAAGTTTTAATAAGCATATGCCGGAGGAGCTAAACCGCCTTTTAACGGATCATTCGTCTACCATTCTTTTTTGCCCCAGCAATGTTGCCATAGAGAATTTAGCAAATGAAGGTTTTGGGAATATCTATAACAATGGAGTTCTTGTTTCCCCCGATTGCATTAGTGGAGTAAATAATGTTTCATCTTTTAAAGCTAGTAAGAGCAATCCGTTTGTTATTAATGTGGGAGATGTGATGTATGACGTTCTTTTAAATTCAGTTGAAATCGCTGATAAAAAATCTAATATATTGAATGAGCTTCAACTAACTGAGAAGGAATATTATCTGCTGACTTTACACAGGGCAGAAAACACTGATCGGGAAGAAGTTTTTGAACAAATAGTTATGTTTGTTAATAAGGTATCGAAAGGAAAAACAGTAATATTCCCTATGCATCCAAGAACCAGGAAAACTTATGGAAATGTAGCTGTGAAATTTAATGATAGTGTAAAAATTGTAGAGCCACAGGGCTATTATGATATGATTGAGTTGCTGAGGAACTGCTTGAAGATTATGACAGATTCAGGCGGAATGCAAAAAGAGGCTTTCTGGTTGAAAGTGCCCTGCATTACTTTAAGAGAACAAACAGAATGGGTTGAAACAGTTTTGTCCGGTTGGAATATATTATATGAAGATTATGAGGGTTCCCATAAACCCTTGAATAAGTATGAATTATGCTATGGCGATGGAAAGGCTGCGGATAGAATTACAAATTTAGTATGTAAAATGGTAAAGTAAAAATATTTTACGCTTTTTATTGATACGCAAAAGAAGAACGTTTTATATTTCCACAGTTTATTATTATAGAACATCATCCCGATTGGGTTGCAAAGGCTGGAGGAGATGCAATTGAACTTCTTAGAAGTGTTGGCTATAAAAATTATTTAATATCAGGCCTAAATTATATCATGACTTTAACTTAGAATAATTAATCTAAATGTAGGATTAAATTGAAGAAAAAGAATGCATGTGAAAATCTAAAAAGTGAACTTTAAACTTGATATGAATAATAAAAAAATAAAAGTCTCTTTAGTTATACCAGCATATAATGAGTCAGCGGATATTGGAAGTAATTTGTACGAACTGGAAAAATATATGCTGGATTATTTGGGGCAAAATGGATGGGAGATAATTGTCGTCAATGATGGGAGTACCGATAATACACTGGAAATCTTAGAAAACATCCAAAAGTCTGAAACGTGGTTAAACGTCATAGATTTGGGGAAGAATTACGGCCGTGGAAAGGCCCTGAGAGAGGCTCTGGAAAACTCATCAGGTGACATTATTGTCTCCCTCGACGCTGATCTGAGCTATGCTCCTTATCATATCCGAAAATTAATAGAGGCCATGGAAAATGATAATGTGGACTTGGTTCTTGCTTCAGCATATAAAGATGGCGGTTCTGTAATAAATGTTCCTTTTAATCGACTGTGGATCAGTAAATTGGGAAATAGAATTTTGTCTTATATGTTTGGAGGTAATATAACAGTTTTAACCTGTATGGTAAGGGCATATAAAAATGAATTCATAAAGAGCATAGATCTCCATTCCAATGATAAAGAAATTCACCTGGAAATTTTATCCAAGGCGAGGATGCTCGGAGGAAAAATCATCGAGATTCCGGCAGATTTGTGTTGGAGAAATGAAAAATTATTAAAAGAAGTTAACCAAGGCTTGAGCAAACGGCGCTCTACTTTAAAAGTAAAAAAGACAAGTTTTTCACATCTTTTCTTTGCATTGTTAAACAAACCCGGGTTGGTTTTCTGGATACCCGGTTTTTTGCTGTTTCTTTTGTTTTTTTATATTTTCCTTATCTCTTTAACTGCTATTGCCTCAGATGTTTTCAATGGGGTTACTATATATCATGCAACAAGAAACTCAATGATTAACGCTGCGCCTTCCTGGATTACAGCTGCGGTTTCTTTTGTTTTAGGGATCCAATTTGTTTCACTCGGTTTTTTAACAAATCAGAATAAGAGAAATTATGAGGAAGTTTACAAAACGCTTAGCTCTATTTACTCTGAGATTAAAAAGAGGAAGGATTAGTCCAATTTGTGTGGGATAGCGGGTATTGCCGGAGAATCTATTGACCCCAATGTTGTCAAAGTCATGATTGCAATGATGAAACATCGTGGCCCAGATAACAGTGGATTTTATTTGTCCGATAGTGTCCATCTTGGACACGCGCGTCTTGCCATTAATGATCTCACCAAACAGGCGAATCAACCTTTTATTTCTGAAGAACATAATATTGCCGTCTCTCTGAACGGTGAAATCTATAACTTTAAAGATTTCAAAGGACCTCTCGAACAAAAGGGATATAAGTTTCAATCCTGGTCGGACTCGGAAATAGTCCTTCATGCTTATATTGAGTATGGTCTTAAATTTATATCTGATCTCAATGGGATGTTTGGAATTTCAATTTGGGACGGAAATAAAAAGGAATTATATTTAATAAGAGACCGATTAGGAATTAAGCCTTTATATTATGCTAAAGCAGGACATCAATTGCTCTTTGCTTCAGAGCTGAAGGCCCTTGCCCAATATAGAGAGCTTGATCTTTCGATAGATTTGCAATCCTTTGCGGAATACGTGGCCTTCGAAAATGTCTTTGCAAACAGAACATTAAATAAAAATATTAAAATGGTCTCTCCCGGAGAGATCGTCAGCTTTCGTCTTAGTGATCATTCAATAAAGGCTAAATATTTCTGGACCACCCATTTTAATGTTTATGATTATCCGTTTCAGGAAGATATTTACAAAAAATATCTCAGGATCCTTGAAGCGTCTGTAAAGAGGCACCTCATAAGCGATGTTCCTGTAGGCAGCTATTTGAGCGCTGGTTTTGATTCTTCCTCTGTTGCTTACTGGTCTTCTCGGGCGTTGAATGGTAATTTAAAAACTTTTACGGGATCCTTTGGAGTCCCCGGTTTTTATGATGAGGCAACTGATGCAGCAAAAATAGCAAAATATTTTAACTGTCCCAATCGCAGGGTTGAAATAAGGCCGGAAGATTTTATAGAAAATATAGAGAAAATTATATGGCACCTTGACGAACCCAAAGTGGGTATGGGATCTTTTTCTCAATATATGGTCGCAAAAGAAGCTTCCAAAGAAGTCAAGGTCATCTTAACAGGACACGGAGGAGATGAGTTTTTTGCCGGCTATCCGGTTTTTAAGACTGTTTACGGAAAGAAAAATCCCCTGAAGCTTATTGCCAATTCATCTTTAAGAGATATAATGTTCGCGTCTTATTTTTCTTTTTTGCCTTTATTCAGAAAAGAAATCGGATATTTCCTTCCTAATATCTTTCCCAGGAAGGCATTTAAAAGTTTTTTAAAAGCCGATTTCTATCAGTCTTTAATCAGGAACACTAATATCTTTAAAGAACTTGATTCCATAAAAAGAGACACAAACGATGAGTACCAACAATTGACTTTGACTTATCTGAAACTCTATCTTCCCTCTCTGTTTGTTGTGGAAGATAAGATCGGCATGGCTTTTTCTCTGGAATCAAGAACTCCTCTTTGTGATAATGAAATGCTAAACTTAGCTCTATCACTCCCCCTGCAAGTGAAACTTCTAGGTTATGAATTAAAGCATATTCCTAAAACGGCAATGAAAGGTAAATTGCCGGATTCAATTTATAAGCTTCCAAAGCGGGGGTTCCCCACTCCACTTAAACTCTGGTTCAGGAAAGAACTGAAACATTTCATTAAAGATTTCATCTTCGATAATATTCGCTATGCGGAGATTTTAGACAGAGGTGCTATTGAGAAAATTATATACGAATATCAAAACAGGAAAATACGCACACCTTTTGATGAAATTAATGCCCATAAAATATGGGTTATCCTTAACTTAGTAATTTATTTTAAGTTTCAGAAGAGTCGGTATAAGGTGGGTAATATAGCGTGATCACTATTGTCGTGGATAAGATTGACCCATGGTTTAAATATATATGGGAACAGTTTGTTCAGATGAATTCTCTAAAGACAGAATACAAACTGATAGAGTATTCAGATTATATGTTTGCAGAACCCTCAAAAAGTGAAGTCCTACTTATAGAATACGGCACTAAACAAAAATGTTCCGAAAGTCTTTTTATACCAAGAAAGAATGAATATCAGACAGATGATTATGTCTGGAAACGAGAAGACCTTCCTGTGTATTGCGGTACCATATTAGAAGATAGCGATGGCAGGGATTATGATATTTTTTATAATGCTTTTGTTCACTTAAGCCGTTTGGAGGAGTGGGAATCGGAAAAGAATGGTAAATATATTCATTCCTATTCTTTCAGGCATCCCAGGAAGGAAAAAAAGATATGGAAAATTCCGGTTGTAAATCATTTGTTTAATGAGCTTGAAGAAAAAATCATTAAAAAATCCCCCCAAACAGTATTTGGTACAAAGTCAAAGCCTTTTGTTGAATTTTCTCATGATGTTGATTATTTGTCGAAAACTGTTCAGCTCAAAATAAAGCACTCTCTCTTTGACTTTTTTAATGGCTTTAAATATTTTATAAAACTTGATATTCCGAAAAGCGTTTCAAAGATTAAAAAAGGTGTTGGATTTTTACTTAAAGATAGTGAATACATGTGCTTCGATCTCTGGTCGGAATTGGAAAACAATTTAAATATAAAGTCTGTTTATTACTTTTTTGCGTTATTGGACCGCAAAAAGAAATACAATGTTAAAGAGTGGTTAATAGATCCTGTTTATGATATTGCTAAAGATTCTGAATTAAAAAAAAAATTAATGAGCTTATTGACAATGGAAATGAGATAGGTTTGCATGGCAGTTATTTTTCTGCTCTTAACGAGGACTGTTTTAAAAGAGAAAAAGAAATTTTAGAGGGTTCCATAGGACGAGGTGTTCTTAAAATAAGACAGCACTGGTTGAGATACTGTGAACGCGTAACGCCATATATTCATGAGAATTGTGGCATAAAGGAAGATTCTACAATAGGATTTAATGATATATCTGCTTTTAGAGCAGGTGTGGCATCAGAGTATAATCCCTATGACCACATCCACAAAAGACCCTTTCCCTTTAAAGTGATACCTCTTGTATTAATGGACTCACATCTTTATGATTATTCCAGCGAAGAAATGAAAAATGGTCCTTTATGGTTGTGTGAATGTGCAAAAAAGATTAAATATTTTGCAATTTCAATCGATTGGCACCAAAGGGTTATCAGCGATGATTATGGATGGGAGGGGCCTTATAGAAGGCTGGCCCAGAGAGTTAATAACACTGATTAATTTATAGATAATTTAATATGACTGACATAATATTATTTCAGCCATTAGTAGGGAAAGAATGGTCGGTTATCAATTCACCAAGGTTGCCTCTAGGGTTGCTTCACGCAGCAAAAATAGTTGCAGGAGAATACCAGATCAGACTCATTGACATGGCTGTTGAAAATAACTGGAAAGAGATATTAAAGAATGAAATTGACAAAAAGCCTATATGTTTTGCTTTGTCGTGTAAGACAGGCTCACAGATAAAGTATGCGTTGGAAGCCTCCTCATTTGTTAAACAGAGTTCAGAAATACCTATTGTTTGGGGGGGTATGCACCCAACTTTGCTTCCGGAAAAAACTCTGGTAAATAAAAACATTGATATTCTTGTTCAAGGAGATGGAGAAATTACATTTTATGAATTAGTAAAAGCATTGGTTCAAAAAAAGAGTTTAAAAGATATATTAGGGATATCGTATAAGAAGAATGGGGGAATCATTTTTAATCCACCAAGGCCATCTGTTGATCTTGACGGTTTACCTCGAATCCCTTACGGATTAATTGATATAAAAAAGTACACTATGACGATGGAGGGGAAAGGTTCTATTGATATATGTTCTTCTAGGGGATGTCAGAATAAATGTGGATTTTGTTATAATAGCGCCAATAATTCTCGCTGGATTGGCATGCGACCAGAAAAGTTTATAGAAGAATTAGAATCCACTTTAGGCTTATCAAATAAGATTAAGCATGTCAGGATAATTGATGATGATTTTTTTTGTAATATTAAAAGAGCAAAGGAAATAATAAGGAAAATCTACAAATACAATATTACCTGGGAGTGTTTTGGGTTGGTTTCGAGATCTGCGGCCAGGATTGATGATGATTTTTTAGAACTTATATCAAAAAGTGGCTGCACAGGACTGACTATGGGGGTTGAATCAGGTTCTGAAAGAATATTAAAAATAATAAACAAAAAAAACGATTTGGATTTTATTATCGGCTTTAATAAAAGGCTGTCTAAATATAACCTTAGAGGAGTCTATAGCTTTGTATGCGGATTTTATTCAGAGACATTAAGAGATCTTAAAAAGACTATAGAATTAGCTCAACTTCTGATTAAGGATAACAAAAAATCTACAATCTCATTCCAGATATATACACCTTATCCCGGAACAACATTATATGATTCTGCTGTTAAAGAAGGTTTTGTGCCTCCAGAATCGCTTAAGGACTGGATTGGACATGAAATGAAGGGTGTTGATCTTCCATGGATAGATGAAAACAGAAGAAAGGTTCTAAAAGGGGTTTATTTTTGTTCACATTTTATTGACAACAAACTGAATATTCACATCAAAAAAAAATGGATACAACTCCTTGCATCACTTTATCGACCGATAGCGCGTTTCAGGATGACAAATCTATTTTTCAGAGTCAATCTTGAATTGGTGGTTGCGGAATCCTATCTAAAATTAATTTAGATACCTGATGACAAGTAAGGACCTCATAATGCAAAGTCTTGATAAAAATGGGATGAATGACATCATGGTTCATGAAATATCTGATAAAGAAGATCAAAAGAATATCTGGCAAGAATATGTAAACCATCACCCTGATTCTACAGCATACCATTCAATATGCTGGAGGAATATTTTTGAGAAGAGTTTTGGTTACCGGACATGGTATCTATTGGCTCAGGAGAGAAGACGTAATCGTGTCGTAGGCTGCCTTCCACTTTTTTTTGTTTCATCACCTATTTCTGCAAGGCTTGTTTCTGTTCCCTTTCGTGATCGAGGCGGGCTTTTGTGGGATACTGCAGAGGCTCATGATCTTTTGCTTGGAAAAGCAAAAGAAATTTTGAAACAGATAGGAGCTTCTTTTATAGAGTTGAAATCTTTGCGGCCCTATCCACCGAACCTGGTTGAGTCATTTGGTCTAAAAGAGTGTTTTTACTGGGTACATAGTTATGCTGATCTTCGGGGATTAGATATGGAAAAGTTTGTTAAGAAAATAGGTGCTAAAACAAGAAATATGATTCGGCAGGCTAATAAAGCCGCATTGGTTTTTGAAGATGTTACGGGTTTGGATAAGGGGGTGGCTGAGTGGTATAAACTTCATTTAGTTTCGCAGAAGAACTTAGGATTGCCGCCGTTTCCATTAAAATATTTTAAAATTATGGTACAGGAACTTAGTAAAACTAATGAAATTAAAATTTTCTTAACTCGAAAAAATAATGAATATTTGGCAGCGACAATCATCCTGCTTCATAAGAATATAGGAATCTATGGATATTCAGCGTCAAGTAAAATCGGTCAAACTTTTAGATCCAACGATTTTATGGTTTTTAATACGATCAACTGGTTGATTGATAATGGATTTGAAGGATTTGATATGGGGAGCGACGCACCCGATCAAAAAAAGTTACTTTTTTTTAAAAAAAAATGGCTTACTAAACAGGACGTTATACCCATTTATGCATACGGAAATGTTAATCACTGGATTTCGAATAGTTCTGATAAACAATTCGTGCTTGCAAGAAAGTGTGTACGTTATTTACCTATAATATTATTACGATATTTTGGCGGAATCACCGTAAAGTATTTTGGATAATTACTCATCAGCGAAATAGATCTGATTAAAACCGCTAATAATTAACAGCTTGAACAACAATGCAATCCTCTTCATCAAATATCTATCTGGATGAATTTAAGCGTGTTGCATGTCGGGCATTTTCTATGTGGCATAGAGAGCCAGCTTCTCCTTCATCGGGTTCTTTCGACAGACAGTACTGGGGGTGGAAAAAAAAGGACTTTAGTGACACAACTCTTCAGTTCGCTGTGAAGCTAACTGTGGAATATGCTCACATGACAAGTATGACTTCAACCCTTCCTTTGTTATTAGAAGAATATGTAAACTATTGCAAAGGTGTACAGTTAAAGAATGGCAGCTTTGATCAATGTTACCCAAATGAGCATGCACCTGGAGTTGTTTATGATCTTCTTTCAACTTTTATTTACCTCCGTGAAAGTCCGTATCTCCACTCTCATAGAGCGCAAAATGATCTGGATGAAATAATGGAGCGAGCAGTTGGTTTTGCTTTAAAAACGGATGAAAAACATGGTGATATCGCGAATCATATTGCCGAGTATGCGTATGAACTTTTTAATTATGCTTCCTATTCTGGCGACAAAAAAGCATATGCTAAAGGTGAAGAGCATTTTGAAAAATTGCTATCTTTATTTGATGACTCCGAAGGATGGTTTGAAGAGTATCATGGGCCGGATGCCGGATATCAAACGCGAACCCTTCGATTTCTTGTCAAGTGTGCTTTGTTATTGGATAAATCAGAAGTATGGAAGATGATTCAGAAAGCAACCAATTTCATTGATAATATGTTAATGCCTGATGGATCTATTCATCCTATGCTTGGCAGCCGCTCAACCGCACTTCTTTACCCTTCTGCTTTTGAACTGTTAGCGGTGCATGATAGCATATACGAAGGGCTGGCCGTTCGTGTTCGAAAAAGCTGGGAAAACTCAAAAGTTCCGATCCCTTCGTGGTTGGACTTCGATAATGCTATAAGATTAGCTGATGATGCCAGGGAGGCTGCTGATGCTTTAGCATCAAACTCAAATAGGCACAATAAAGATTATGATACTATTAGGTTAGGTCAAGCTGATCAAAGGATAGAATTGCCCAATGCCGGTATAACAATCATTCATAAAAAACAATTGATCATCTATATAGGTTCACGTTTAGGAGGAATTGTTGTTGTCTATGGAAAACATGGAAATGAGAGATGGAAACTGTTATATGAGGATAGCGGATATTTGCTGCGATCGTCAGATAATAAAGCAGGTTGGATATCTCGTATGCCGGGCACTGGTTGTTTAAAGGAAACCTCTGAAAACCGGTTACTTATTCAGGCTTATTTTTACAAATCTTTACATGATGAAGTCACACCTACACGATTGGTTCTCCTACGATTATTGTGTATGACTTTTTTACGCTTTCAGTGGATAGGAGATTTATTTAGAAAGGTTGTTGTTCGGCATTTAATGAGCAGAAGAAATAAGATACCGATTAGTCTTCTCAGGGAAATAAAAATATTGCCCGATAGTTTGCGCGTGACAGATCGAATCTGTGATAGGAGAAAAAAAGGTAATACTTCCCGATCTGAAAGGTTATTTAGGTGCCGACGTATTACTGGAACACACATGGCAAGTGCACGGTATTTTCAAGTTCAGGAGTTAGAAGATACAATGCTGGATTGGATTCGAGAAATCCCATTAGCTTTAGATCGTGAAACTATGAATGAAGTCGAAATCAGCATAGAAGGTTACAATATAAAAAATGCTTGATGATTTTAAGAAAGCCCTGTCAGCGCAAAAACATCCCGGGATGAGCAATCATTTGACTTTGCCTCGACTTATGTGGCAGGCAGCTCCTTTTATTATGAGTACTTCAGGCCGGTCCCATCCTCCGTTGACGATTTACTGGTGTGTTAATAGTATTTGCAGCATGCAGTGTAAGATGTGTGACGTAGGAAATGTTAATCCTGAGTCGAATTTTTTTAAAAACTTGAGTATTACTGGAAAGCCGGAAGAAATTCCGATCGAGCGTTTTAAAAGTATTATTGATGATGTAGCTCCATATCGGCCTATGATTTCAATTACTGGTACGGAACCGCTTTTATACAAACCCATTGGAGAAGCAATCTCCAGTGTGCGTCATCATGGCATGGTGATTGCCGTAACGACAAGTGGTTATACTCTGCCAAAAAGAGCGGAGGAGCTGGCCGAAGCTGGCTTATCACGACTAAACGTGAGTATAGATGGACCACCTAAGCTTCATAACGAAATTCGTGGACGGAAAGATAGTTTTGAAAAAGCCACAGAGGGGATTATGCAATTTTATGAAAACGTAAGGAAGAAAGGTAGAAAGACTGAGATTTTGGCTCTCTGTACTATTACAAATATGAATTATCATGCTTTAGAGGAATATTACGATTCCCTTAACGGGCTTCCGATTGACCGTATAGATTTCGTTTATATGACCTACGTTAATGAATCTATGGCAAGGGAACACAACGCCTTCTGTGGAAATAAATATCATGCTACGGTCACATGTCTCAATGATGATACACGACCGGAAGAAGTAAACGTGGAAGAACTTTACAATCAGATTCGCGCCGTAAAATCTAAAGCCGGAGAGAAAGTTACTTTTCTTCCAGACTTTGGAATAAATGAACTCAAAACTTATTTTTATGAACCGTCAAAGTTTATGAGGAATGGTCGGTGTATGGTGAGCTGGTTTATTGCGCAAATTATTGCTAACGGTGATGTTATTCCTTTTACGCGTTGCTTCAACATTCCGGTAGGAAATATTAATGAGCAATCTTTTATGGAAATATGGAATGGAGAAAAAGCCAGGGCTTGGCGCAGGGACCTTAGGAAGTATGGAAAATTTCCTGCCTGTACGCGATGTTGTCAGGCATATTAATGTGAATCTGAGTCGTTTATAAGGAATACAATTATGTTTTGGAAAAAAGCTAGAGAGATGTACGGCCATGTTACCTCTCAGGATGATGATATTAAAAGATACTTGGAAATATCTAGTGAATTTCTGGAGAATGGGTATGAAGGGTTAGTTGGATATATTCAGGATATTGGACACCTATGGATTGCAAATAAAACCCAGCCTGGCCCCGTCCTGGAGATCGGGTTTGGAGCTGGACGCCATCAACTGTTTTATAAAGGGAATAAAAAGGATTATTTTATTTCCGAATATTCTGGCCTGCACGTTAATTCAGATGCTTGGAAGGATATCCGCGGCCGCGGCTTGAGATGCGATGCCTGCCGCCTGCCATATCATTCAAATATTTTCAAAACGGTTATATCAATCTATAACTTGGAACACATTTCAGATTTGGAGCATGTGTTTCAGGAAATTCACAGGGTTTTAATGCTCAAAGGCCGTCTCCTTATAGCGTTGCCTTGTGAAGGGGGGCTACTGTGGAATATCGGACGTGAGTTGACGACGCGTCGGAATTTTCAAAAACAGTACGGTATCAACTATGACAAGGTTATTGCCTATGAACATGTCTGGGACTATGGAGGAGTATTGGAAAAACTAAGAATAAGTAAGCTATTCAAAATAGAACAATATAAGATGTTTCCATTCTGCATTCCCAATCATCACTTCAATTTAATCGCGTGTATTGAGTGTAAGGCTATTAATTGAACTTTTTATGAAAGTGAAGAATTTGCTTCTAATGCGTGAATAGAATTTATGCTGTGTATAATAAAAAAAAAGCTATTAGAATGAGAATACTCCATATGTAAAATCTTTTTTTAAGATGATCATTTTAGGAAATACGCAAGATTACAATCTATGGTATCGTAGTTATATTCTCGTATAAATAGAATTGAAACTAAAGCATTTTATTGGTGGCAGAGGCATTGTAAATATTGCTACTAAGATTCCTGTATGGTTGCAAATTTGTTTAGTTTGAACAATTTGTGATATGTGGAAGGGTTAGGATTTGTCTTTATATAATGCAGATTTAGCCAATTTTCTACATCAGCAGGTTTAAGGAATAGTCTCAAAAAAAGATAAAACTAGCGAGGAAATTATTTAATATGTCCAAAAATATAAAAGATGTACAGCAATTCTGGGAATCTAATCCTTTGTGGACAGGAGAATCTCAATTTGAGTCCGGTACAAAAGATTTTTTTGAGGAGCATCGAAGAGTGGTTGCTGAAGATTGTTTTGCCGGAAAGATTGATAATAGGATAATGCCGCATAAAAGAAATTGGGAAAGGATTCTTGATTTAGGTTGTGGGCCTGGTCTATGGACTGTCGAGATAAGTCAGAATGGATGTAAAGGCAAAATTACTGCTGCTGACCTAACAATTAATGCACTGGCGTTGGCTAAAGAGCGTTGTCGGCTTTATGGAGTTGAGGTCTTTTGCTCACAACAAAACGCTGAAAAGCTGGCTTTTAGAAGTGCGGTGTTTTCTCATGTGAATTGTTAGGGAGTGATTCATCATCTACCCAACACAAATGCGTGCATAGAAGAGATCGCACGAGTGCTTGAAGATAAGGGAACAGCAAGCATTTCGGTTTATAACAAAAATATCATCCTTCGCGCATGGCCGCTTATCAGATGGATAGGAAGGATATTAAATAAAAGTGGAGCTGTGTTGTCAGGGCGAGGACGGGAAAATATATACAATCTTAATGATGTAAATGAAATTGTGCGTTATTACGACGGCAAAGATAACCCGATCGGGAAGTGCTATACGCGCAAAGAATTTATTCAAATGGTCGAACCATGTTTTAACGTTAAAGAAACATTTTTTCATTTTTTTCCGGTAAGAACTCTTCCCTTTAAAATCCCCAAATCCATCCATAGGGTCTTAGATCGCTGTATGGGCTTTTTGATTTATGCTAATTTAGAGAAAAAGCAATGATCGTTTCTCTGCAGATACTCAACAACAATATAGCTATAAAGCAATATAAATTATAAGGATTCCGTTAATAAAAAAATATTTTGACAATGCACTAATCTTCTTTATTTAAAATACCCAAAGGAAAGAATTGTTTCGCTACAATATAAAGTGACATAATGTCAATGGGTTTCCTGGGAATGGTTTCATTGTCAAGATCGATAAATTCAAAAATGAGGTATGTTTTACTATTGTTAGCATCCTCCATCTTTTCTAGCGTGGAATAGGCTATTCAAGGTATATGGATTTTCAGGTAAAAATGTGAATGTGTTTCATAAATCTGGTATTATCTAGTTCTGGCAGTAAAAAACACTAGAAGTCACTTCATATTTGCAGAGCGCGTAATGAAAAAAATTGATATTTTACTAATTTATCCAAGACTTGGAAGCTTTGATAATCTTATCAGAGATATACCATTAAGCCTCATTTATGCTGCTACTGATTCCGTGAAAAATGGTTGTAACGTTAAAATATTAGACTGTCGTCTGTACCCTGATAACTGGAGGCAAGAAATAGATGAAAATATGAAACAGGGATGCTCTCTTGTTGGATTATCAGTTATGACAGGCAATCCTATCAATACATCGTTGGAAGTTTCGAAATATATAAAAAATAATTATGATGTTCCTATTGTGTGGGGAGGGCCGCATCCAACCATATTACCTGAACAAACTCTTAGAAACAGCTATATTGATTATGTGATTAGAGATTGGGGTTCACTACCTCTGTCTCAATTAATAGCCTATGTTAAAGCCAAATCCATAAGAGTTGATGATATTGTTGGGTTGGGATATAAGAGGAATGGAGAGATAATATTGAATCAAGAAACATTAAGATTTGAATTGCTGGATTATCGAGATATTCCCTACCACCTCATTGAGATAGATGCAACAAAATATTGCAGATTGAAGGGAAACGAGCTTTTTTTTCCTATATTTACTGCAATAGGGTGCCCATATAAGTGTACATATTGTATGTCACCTAAGGTTTATAATAAGATCAAGGGTAAGAAATGGCTAGCATTCTCTGTTGATTCCGTATTGGATCATATCGATTATTTAATGAATAAGTATAACTTCCAAAGACTTCAGGTCTATGACGATGATACCTTTGTTAATTTGGAGAGAATGAAAGATTTTTTTCTAAAGTATATAAATAGAGGATATAATAAAAGATTTAAGCTTGATTTTAGAGGTGCGAGGATTAATGAACTTGATAAAATGGATGATGAATATTTGCTGCTTATGGTTGAAGCGAATGTTGAAATATTAGCCATAGGTGTTGAGTCGGGTTCAGATAAAACACTAAAACGTATGAACAAAGGTATTGTGGTTGAGCAGATTCTACGAGTAAATAATAAGTTAAAAAAATATCCTTCTCTGAAACCTCATTATAATATCTTTTGTGGGACTCCAGGAGAGGAGTATGAGGATCTTATTAAGACAAAAGAGCTAATGATAAAGCTTGCAAATGATAATCCTTCCTGCATGATTGGAATTGCCGCGGATTGGAAACCTATGCCCGGAACAGTTATGACGGAAGCCGCACAAAAAGAATACAATTTGAAGTTACCTAAAAGCCTGGAAGAGTGGGCTAAAATTGACTCTATTGATGCTGACAAGATAAGGCATCCTTGGTATTCAAAAAAAATAGATAATTTTATCAAACTCCTACAAATATCAGGTTTTCTGCTAGATAAGAAACTGGAGAACTTCGAGTATGAGTTAAGTGCCAATAAAAGATATAAGTTTATTAAGTTACTCGTCGTTTTGGCTAAAAAGTATCGTCCTGTCCTGAGAATGAGATTGAAATACAATTTTACAGATTTCCTAATTGAGTATCACACAAAAAACTTCCTGATGTATTTATTTAATAAGATGGCAAAAAATTAAGCATGATTTCATTGTGAAGAATTTGCAAGCTTCTCCTTATGTTTATTATACTTAGATGAAAGTTGATAGTGCCTTTTATTAAAAAAATATTTGATAACGTGCGTGTTTTGGTTGATAAGAGCCATGTCTGCTTCCTGTATTGCTAAAGATATGAAAATCAGATAGTATGGAGGAATCTGTTTAATATGGTGGTGTTCTATTGGCTTTATATGCATTCCGGCTGGTTACCTCATTATCATTGTAGTGCCACTTTGTATTGTAGTTGGATAAAGGAATGATATTGTGCTGTTTCAGATTTTTAATTAACTCTAGATGTTAATAGGGATCTATCATGTATCATAAAACATAACCGATTATCCCTAAAAATTTTGATAATTATTATATTTGTGACTCTACAATAAAAACAGATTTGTTAGTCAATGACCACCGGCATAGCCGGGGGGTTTGAGGAAACCCCATAAAAGGTGGGTAGTAAAGTTGATTTAGAATTCATTGTTAATTTCAAGATACTGCTGACCTTGCTGATCTCGATCCAGCTTTTCTTGTTCACGAATATATTTTCTTGCCTTTTCTTCGTCTAAACCAACTGTACCTACGCAGTATCCTCGGATCCAAAAGTGAAGATTGGTAAAACCTCGTTTACGCTTTAACAATTCTTTGTGAATCCGTATTGCATTTTTAGTCAGGTTGTAATTTTAATCATAGAAGATAATGAAAAATTTAAAGAACATAGATTATAAATGGTTTATAAGTATTTTTGCTCTTATTATCTTTTATACAGGTGTTTTTTATTTATATCATGACAAATATCTCCCGATAAGTGATTTCTTTAAATATGATATTGCCGCGGAAATATACAAACGCCTTTTATTTACCGGGGGTATTGAGGGGATTGATCAGTACAGCCGGGAGTTTTATGGAATAGAGTACTCCAGTTACCGTTTAGTCACTGCTACAGAAAAGCCACTATACTTTCTACTTCTTTCTATGTTAAAGTTGTTTTCGCCACAGCCTGTTGGGCTGCTTTTTTTCGCAAATATGGCCCTGTTGGGGATTAGCATTTTCTTAATCTCTGAAACATTACAACCTGCCAATAAGAAAGTGTTTATTATACTTGGAGGCATTATTTGTTCTCCTTTTATCGTTTTTCAGGCCATTAATTACCAACCTCATGTGCTGGAAGTATTCTTAACTTGCCTTGCTGTTTTTTTCTTCAAAAAGGAAAAACATTTCTGGGCTTTTTTTTGCATAACAGCGTCTATTTACGCGCATCCCAGCAACCTTCCTCTTCTTCTCTCTTTCTGGATATATCATACATATATGTGTAAAAGAAATTGGGATGGATATAAATGGGCCTTGCTCGGGTCTTTTGCATGGGTCATAGCTTTTTCGTCTATCGAATCTATATTGTTTACACGAGATTCTTTCGATTTGTTTCCACATATCTATCAGTGGGAAAATATCCTGCTTTTTAAGGGTCAGAGAACTTCTGGCAACTATAGCAGCTATCCAGGGTTTATTAACTTTTGGAAAAACTCTTTCATCCTGGTGCCAATTGCCACTGTTGGATTGTTCTGGATAAGAAACAAATTTCAGTTTGCCATAACATTGCTACCGATAATCATCATTCTTATTGCTACTAAATTTAATATGGCAGCGCAAAGGAATTTATTGCCTATATACTTTCTTACATATGCTTATTTTTTCTGTTATTTCTTAAGCAGTAATACCAGCAAAATTAAAAAACAAGTATGTATTGTGATAATGGCACTGGCTATGGGAAGCTCCTTGTTATATCATAATCACGTTGCGCAGTGTTTGAGCATAAGAGATGAAACTAAAGTCTCCATTGAGCGCCCTCCTGTCGGTTACTCCAATGGTGGGTCATATGATAATCTGCTTTGGAATATGAAGAGGTTTAATCAAATCAACGATAACGGCAAAATCGTTTACAGCGTTTTTAAGCACCCTATATCTCAACCATCTAATATCCCGGATCCTCTTAACTTTTATCCTTATTTTTTAACCAAAATAATTGGAAAGTTTATTAAGCCAGAATTGATTGGTATTGATACTACAACACCTCGTGAGTATTCATTAAAGAAAGTGATGAAAGTGCCTGAAGTGGACTAAAATTTGATGTGTCTAAAGTTATTCAAAGGATGATGTCCGAATTCGCTTATTGGGAGTTTCTGCTGTATTGGATCAAGTGGTACAGGCAGATATAGTAAGACTGTATTTAGATACTATAGTGGAACCTAAGTTCTATGATGATTTCTATGCGTATCGTTCCGGAAAAGACAAAGATCGTTTATTATTAAGATGGAACTATGAACAACTGCTTCTTATTTAAGGTATATAATAAGTGTTAAAATCCTGATTTGAAAGAAAGTCAATATTAACAATTTTTCTCAATTTCTAAGCTAAAAATTAAAAGAAACTGATATTAATAATGAGCAGTAGAACACTGAATAGCATAGTTAAAAGAATGCCTGAGTATATGAATGTAAAAAGTATTCTTGCTATTATTAAAAACGAGTTAAAAAGAACGTGGATACAACCAGAAAAACATATTGAACTTATAAAAAAAACATTAGGTGGCTATTTTCTGCGTCTTGATGCAAATCCCATTATTGTACCTAATATGCCTGGATTAGAAGGAGAAAGGGGTCTGAATATTAATGGACCCTCTTTGATAAAAGTCCCTAATTGGGTAGATAATCCTTTGGGCAAATATTATTTATACTTTGGACATCATAATGGTAAATACATACGATTGGCATACTCGGATAAGATAGGAGGGCCTTATTCAATTTACAAGAAAGGTTCTCTGCATGTTGATGATACTTATATTGAGGGTCATATTGCATCTCCTGATGTTCATATTCGCTACATGGAAAAGGAGATTTGGATGTATTTTCATGGATCAGTGAGGGGAACTGGTATATATTCTGACCAGTCTCAAGTTTCATTTTTGGCCATATCAGGAAATGGCATTGATTTTCAATCTCAAATGGACCAATATCGCCAGAAGAATATTCTAGCTCCATTTTATCTTCGTGTTTTTAAGCATAAAGGCTATTATTACGGTATTGCCAAGAATGGCAATAGAAATGGGATCTTAGTTCGCTCTAAAAATGGTAAGACTCAATTTGAACGTGGCACTGAATTAATTGATGGAATGAGGCATTGCGCTGTATTACTAAGAAAAATGCCAGGGGGGAATGATGTTCTTTGGGTTTTTTATTCATGTGTTAATTTAAAGCCAGAAAGAATTTTATTTTCCGAAATTGTGTTAAATGGTGATTGGATGGATTGGAAACCTACTGAACCTATAACAATACTTTTTCCTGAAAAAGAATGGGAGGGCTCTGAATTAAGAGCTAAGGTTTCAAAATACGGAGCAACCGGACCTACAAGAGCATTAATAGATCCTGCTATATACGAAGAGGAAGATAAGGTTTTTCTTTTATATAGCATAAAAGGAGAACAAGGGATAGGAATTGCAGAATTTATAAGGAATTAATCCGGATAATTGAATTTGGCATAATAA
>Ga0187833_10002544_pt1 | contig 19425 bp, 19 predicted proteins | sample ETNtaG_37_FD_167968 | JGI IMG/M metagenome (GOLD analysis project Ga0187833, IMG submission 167968) | Marine microbial and viral communities from oxygen minimum zone, Eastern Pacific Ocean - ETNP2014_SV_400_PacBio MetaG (Illumina Assembly) | ecosystem: Environmental > Aquatic > Marine > Hypoxic...
CAGATGAAGAAGCTGATTCTATACTAGCAGATTTGGATGCAAAAATTTCTGAAATAAATGATGCAAAAGCAGAAGTTGAGGCAGCAGCAACCAAAGAAGAAATAAGGGCAGCAGCCAAAAAAATAAACGCAGCCTGGAAAAGGATAAAGGCAAAAGCAGAGCAGCACACAAGAGAAGTTGTCAATGGAAAAGTAAGGAGTATACTCAAAAACAGCGAACAATTAGAGAAGAAATTAGATAGAATTCTTGCAGAAATGGAAGAAAGAGGCATTGATGTAGAAGGAATAGATGAGAAAGTAGCCCAATTTAGCGACAAAATAGCCGAGGCAAGAGAAAAACTTAGACAATCTAATGAAAAATTCAAGGAAGCAAAAGCAGCAGATAACAATGAAGATAAAAAATCCTTATTAGATGAAGCAAAAGCTCTTGCAAAACAAGCCCATGATAACTTAAAAGAAGCCCACGACATTTTAAAAGATATCACAAAGGAAATGAAGTCAGTCTATAAAGAAGTAGACTTTGAAGCAGAAGATGAAGATGAATCAATTGAAATTGAAGAAGATGAATAAAATCCACATCGCATTAATAATGCTGGTAATGGTTTTAATAGTAAGTTGTGCACCTCAACAAACTGCTCCTGAAGCAGCAGATAAACCGGTTACAGAAGCTCCGGCAGCAGAACCTGTTGTAGAAGAAGCAGGGGCAGACATTTCCGACGCTGCTGATATAGATAAAGAGCTAGATTCATCTGAACTGGATGATGTAGATGATATACTTTCAGAAATAGAAAACATCTAACTTTAAATAATAAGCTTAATTCTTTATTTGTATGATACAATTAGATGGAAATTATCTTGAAGGTGGAGGTTCTATAGCAAGAGTAGCACTAGCTCTATCAACTCTAACCCAACAACCTTTTGAAATAACAAACATAAGAAAAAACAGGCCACAACCAGGTTTAAAACACCAGCATTTATTCTGCATTAAAGCATTGGAAAAACTATGCAATGCTAGTTCAGAAGGGGCATTATTAGGCTCTACAGAATTAAAGTTCATTCCTGGAAAAATACGGGGAAAAACAATAGATATAGACATTGAAACAGCAGGATCAATTACTTTGCTCTTGCAGTCTGTTATGCTTCCATCACTATTTGCAGACAAACCAGTAAAATTCAATATTATTGGCGGAACAGACACTAAATGGAGCCCAAGTTTTGATTATTTCAACAATGTTTTTCTGCCTCAAATACAAAAATATGCAGACATAGAATGCAAATTAATCAAACGCGGATATTACCCAAAAGGTCATGGAAAAGTTGAGATAAAAATAAAACCAATATGCAAAATATCTGATTTTAAAGATTTCAATGAATTCTGTAGCAATTTAAAAGAAAATACTCCTAAAATTAATCTAGTGGAACAAGGAAGCTTAATACAAATAAAAGGAATTTCCCATGCTTCCTCAGACTTACAAAATGCGCAAGTTGCAGAGCGGCAGGCAAAAGCATCTGAAATATCATTAAAGGATTATAATTGTCCGATAAACATACAAATAGAGTATTGCAATACTCCATCAACAGGCTCAGGCATAACCCTATGGGCCATTTTTTCAACAGATAAAAATGAAATTGACATTAGAAATCCAATAAGGCTTGGCGCTGACTCTTTAGGTGAAAAAGATAAAAAAGCAGAAATTGTTGGCCAGGAAGCTGCACAAGTGCTTGCAAAAGAAATAGAAAGCCATGCCCCAGTAGATGCACATCTTGCAGACCAGATTCTAAAATTTATGACATTAGCAGGAGGAAAAATCAAAACATCAAAAATAACAGACCATACAAAAACAAATATCTACACTATAGAGCAATTCCTCGGAAAAACATTTTCAATAGACGAAACCAGCAATGCAATTTCTACAATCAATTAACTGCAAACAATAACCTTTATAAATAAAACCCTTATCCTAAAAACCATGCCAAAAGAAAAATTAGTATGTTCATCATGCAAGAAAAACGTTGCAAATTCAGATGGTACTGCTGGATTTAAGTGCCCTAATTGCGGTAAATTTGAAATTGTAAGGTGCCTGCATTGTAGGGAAATAGTGGCGAAATATGTATGCCCTTCCTGTAATTTTGAAGGACCAAACTAAAATGGCTGTAGTAATTATCACATTAAAAATAATGCCGAAAAGCCCGGAAACTGACTTGAACAATGTAGAAGCCCAGGCAAAAGCAAAAATTATCGATTTCTCTGAAACCAAAGAAATAAAAACAGAGCAGGAGCCAGTAGCTTTTGGATTAAAAGCATTAAAAATAATATTCGTAATGGATGAAAACAAAGGCTCAACAGATTCTTTGGAAGAAAACATCAAAACCATTGACGGCGTTAATTCTGTAGAAGCAGTTGATGTTAGAAGGGCAATTGGTTAGATAATTAAATCCCTACATAAACATAATTTAAATTCTCATAGAAAACATATATATCTCTTAATTATCTTATCCTTTTACCTCCCTTATATTTATTACTAGACCTACGTTTTTTAGAATAAATCTTGCGATCGTAAGGAACATCCGGACGCCTACTATCCTGAGCATGCGCAAGATAATTGGTTTGTTGAACATCAGGAAGGTCACTACTTTGTTGATCTACTACCACTTCAATTGTAGCAGTTCCTGGAAAAGCCACAGCAAGAACGCTTGGCATCCGAGTACATTCATCAAAAAACTCCAGTAACCTATTAGAAACATCATACAACTTACCTACGACCCCACCTAGATGAAATGCTAGTGGCTGTCCCAAAGAACTTGCCCCAACAGGGCCTTGTGTAGCACCATTAATTACATCAATGCCTTCCAGGCCAGCCGCGCTTACATATGCCCTAAAATATTGTTGTTGATAATACAAAATAATCACTTTAATAAGAAATAGCCACCACTTTTTAAATATTATTCTTTATAGATTTGTCAGTTAAACACTTTCCACTTAAGCTCCGCATTTAAAGTATTATCCCAACTGCCGCCTATTGCCGCTATCCCATTCTCTTTTGTTATGACACATAAACTTTGGTCAGAATAAAGCCATTCAAACTGGCCAAGTATGCCTGCACAATCATCCTTCTTAATATCATCTATGCTTTTGGCAATAGTCTTTATATTTGCAGGACTAGACCTGGTAAAAACAAAATACTCATTGTATCTCTTTGAAAAAACATCCATGCTGTACTGATTAATTTCCGCAAATTCTCCTTCACTAAAATCATAATAAAGCAAAAATTTCTCCCCAATATTTACTGTACCGCTTCCTTTCAAATCTCCTATTAAGATTTCCTCTGTTTCTTCCTCTTCAACAGTCTCTATAATCTCTTCTTCTATAATTCCTATGATCTCAACATCCCCTTCAATAATATCCGCAACTTCCACTTTTTCTTCAACCTTCTCCAAATCTAAGGTAGCTTCCAGATAAGTTTTCTTGCCTGCTTTTACATTAACCTCAATTATAAAATCTTCATAACCATCCTTTTTTATGATAACATTGCGCAAACCAGCAGGAACATTGTATATAGGATCCGGGCTTTTTCCGCTGTAAAGCCCATCTACATGTATATCTGCACCATTAGGAAATGTTTCTATCTCCAAGATACCAGAACCAGCACCATCTTCTAAGCCTGTACTTGCATCTGTTCCTATAAATTCAATTTCTTCTTTACTCCGCTGCCCAAAAATAAGCATGAGAATCACGATAACTGCTATAGTCAGAAATAAATACTTGCTATAATTGATTTTTCTATCTTCCATCCTACCTCTTTTTTTAAACTACAACTACATAGAATACCCAATATAAAAATCTATTCCTTTAGCAAGGTTAATAGCTTATCATAATCAATATCAGACCTAATACCTATGCCTGAAAAATGAGTATCAGCAGCCTTAAAGCCTTTTTTCTTTATTTTTTTAATAATCTCATTCTTTTTCATGATTATCTTTAATTTCTTTTTTTTGGCAATCTGATGTATATCATAAAACCCAACAGAATTAATTTTAGATTCGTCTTTAATTATTTTCAAGAATTTTAGTAATTCGTTATTATTTATTTCATTATTTTTATTTATCGATTTATTATCATTGGTTATTGTATTATTTATTGTTTTTTCATTTTTAATTAATATTGAATCTTTAGTATTGTTTATTTCTCCATTGTAATTTTTTAGTGTACTATACATCTTATTAACTAACTTACCATCCCACAAGCTCCCCGTCCACAAAGGTCCGGCATCATTGAACATGCCATGTTCTAAGGCAATTCCATCACATAGTTTTTTGCCTTTAACACATTGAAAAAATATCCTGAAATAATGGTCTTTAAAGTATGAAAATACCGGAAACAAGGCCTTTTCATACTGCATTCCAACTAATTGCACTTTTCTGATTAATATTCTTAAACCAGTTTCGTGCATCATATAATCCTTTTTTGCAGTGCTCCAGTACTTCCTAACACAAGCTTTTGGATAAGTTCCTGTCAATGCAGCAGTATCAGTATTAGTCACAGCTAAAATCCCGTTTCTAGAAATCCGCTTAACTGCAGAATCCAGATAATAATTAGAAGTTCCAAAAGGATCAACATCAATATAATCAAAACCAGAAGAATTTAGTAAAAATAGATTGGCATCTTCATTATATACTACTATTTTTTTATTTTTAATTCTATTGAGACTAAAACTATTTTTTATAGATTCTACTGCCTTTTTATCATAATCATTGAAACTAATGCTCTTAATCTTGTTCTTTTTCAGTTCTTTCAGAAATCTTAGCCCCCTAATACCAGACCCTGTTAGTGGCAACGCAATTTGCATATTATTGTTATCTATAGAATTCAGCAGCAAAATAGAAATATCCCTATTAAGTTTCATAACCGGGTTATAGAAAACCTCCATTTCTTTGGATATTTTATCAGCTTTCTTTATTCTTATTATTGCTTTTCCTTCCTGTATTGTTTCATACATAAAAACTAAGAATTAAAGCAAAGATAAAAAACTATCGAAGTTAAACAATAGTAATAATCCTGTGCTGCACTTCCCTTGTATCATCATTGCTTACAGTTATCCTCGCCCAATAATCTCCGGGTGCAGCATAACTGGGAATATCCCAGAAAATGAACTTTCCATCATTATCCCCATCATTCAAATCAAAAGGACTAGTTCCTAAAATAATGCCCAAATCATAAATAAGAACTTTTACGCTTAGGTCATCTAAATCATCTACACCATCATTATTGACATTTACGTGCATAAAAAACATATCATTCGCACTTACAGGACCATTGTCTCTGATAGCTCCAATTAATCCAAACACAAGAAACATCACCAAAAAAATTCTATGAGCATTCATATTACCACCATAAACTGATACTATTCTAGAATAGTACCTAATATTTAAAGATTTGTGTGGTAAAGAATATAAAATTCAAGAATGTAAAATTGTAGTCCCACTATGATAAATTCAAATTTAAATTTTCAAAGAAAGTTTTATAAAAGATCGGGACTTTTTAAATAAACAATTCTTTTTGGCGTGAAAGAAAGTAAATTTTAGTTAAAAAAAACAAACAAGGGGTAAATAAACATGGCAGACCAAGTACCGCAACAGAATGGGCAGTTATATGTACCAAGTCAACATAAGGATAGATGGAATGGAATTGCAAGACCCTATAGTCCAGATGATGTTGAAAGTTTGAGAAACCCCTTTCATAATGATCCAACTCTTGCAAGAAACGGAGCTGAAAGATTTTGGGATTTGTTAAAACAGGAAGGGGGAGTCAGAACATTTGGTGTTGACAATCCTGTAGAGGCTGTAAATTCTGTTCGTGGCGGCCATGATGCTGTTTATGTAAGTGGGTGGATGGTAGCGGCAAATGCGAATTCTGATGACGTACTTCCGGATATGGGGCTGTATTCTATGAGAGAAGGTCCAGATCTTGTAAGAAGACTAAATTTTTCATTTGCTAGGGCATATCAGGTAGACAGAGATGCTGGAAGAAGCAACGTAGATTGGAATGTACCTATAGTTGCAGACATAGAATCAGGATTTGGTGGGATAAATAATGTATATATGGTTACAGGTGAAATGATCATGGCAGGAGCAGCTGCTGTGCACTTAGAAGATCAGGACCCTAGCCAAAGAAGATGCGGTCATATGGGCGGAAAAGTTGTTATACCTACAGAATCTTTCATTGAAAAACTAGTTGCAACAAGATTAACTGCAGATATGTATGATGTTCCAACAATCGTAATTGCAAGAACAGATGTATTAAATGCCCAATATTTGGCTGGATATACTCCTGACATGGAAGGGGTTGATGGAAGATATATAAGGGGTAAGGGCGAAAAAGGACTTTATCCATTTGGAGACCCTAATGGGAATGATAATAACCTGGAAGCTGCAATTGCAAGAGGTCTTGCTTATGCCCCTTATGCTGATATGTTATGGATGGAAACCAGTACACCAGACTTAGGAGTTGCAAGAGAATTTGCAGGAGCTATACATGAAAAATTCCCAGGGAAGCAATTAGCTTATAATTTATCCCCGTCATTTTTTTGGAGAGGAAATCTAAATGACGGCCAAATAAGAGCTTTTATGGATGAGTTATCAGATCTTGGACATACTTATCAATTTTCTACACTTTTAACTTGGCGTCAAAAAGGAATCACTGCATTTGAGGATGCCCGACAAATGCATAAACCGGAAAGTGGTATGTTAACACTAGCAGGAATACAAAGCAGGGAAAGAGCAGCAGAGAAAGATGGTTATGTTGGTGTTAAGCATCAAGAGGCCGTGGGTATGGGCTTATTAGACAGGTTTGGCATGGTTGTAACCGGGGGCAATCTAAAGAATGCTGCTGGAGATGGTTCAACAGAAAGACAATTTGAACAACCAAGATAATAATTTTTTCTTTCTATTTTTATATTCATAACGAGGCAATAAGGCGGCCAATTAGCTATCTTTTATAATCGACTATTTTTACGAATCACATAGACCTTATCGTTTTTCCTGACTTTTTCAGGAACTTTGAAGGTAATATTATCTTTCTTTTTGCCAATTGCAACTTTCTTGTCATCCTTAAGAATTTCCAGGACTTGTGTTTGCACAACACCTGTTGTAGGCCCTGTAATAAGCACATTATCAGATTGTTTTAATACATCAGTTTCCAAAAATATTTCAGCCACATGAACTTTGCTAAAATAATTGCATACTTTCCCAATATATTTTTTTTCTGTAGTGGCTTTTGAGCCATATGCACCGCTCCACTGCCCGAGCTTTTTGCCAAGATAATAACCGCCGTGCCAAAATCCCCTGTTGTAAACCTTTTCAAGGTTCTTTGTCCATTCCTTAATTTTCTTTTTAGTATAATTCTGCGCATTAATGCTTTCAACAGCTTCTTTGTACGCTTTTGTTGCTTCATAAACATACTCTGCTGATCTTGCTCTGCCCTCTATTTTAAGTATGGAAACTCCTGCCTTGACTATCTTGTCCAGAAAACCAATAGTGCAAAGGTCTTTAGGAGACATCACATATTTGTTGTCAATAACAAGCTCTTTGCCTGTACTATCATCAATAACTCTGTAAGATCTTCTGCAATTTTGCAGACACATTCCCCTATTAGCAGGAGAATTATGCGTTGCAAGGCTCATATAACACTTCCCGGAAATAGCCACGCATAACGCACCATGGCAAAACAGCTCAATCTTTACTAACTTTCCACTAGGACCTTTTATCTTGTCTTTCTTTATTTGCTTTGCAATCTTCTCAATTTGCCTTAAGTTAAGCTCTCTTGCTAGCACAACAACATCAGCATATCCAGAAAAAAACCTCACTGCCTCTGTGCTGGAAACATTCATCTGCACAGATGCATGCACTTCAAGGCCTATGGAGTTTGCATAAAGCATTGTTGCTATATCAGAAGCAATAACTGCATTTATCTTGGATTTTTTAGCCTTATCACATATCTTTTTCATCAAAGAAATATCATCGTCATACATAAGAGTGTTAAGGGCAAGATATGTTTTGACATTATTTTTTTTGCATACAGATGCTACTTTTTTAATGTCCTGAAATCTAAAATTTGCAGACTTGGCTCTCATGTTTAGTCTACCCACTCCAAAATACACTGAATCTGCTTTGGCTTTTATTGCTGCTTGCAACGCTTCAAACGAGCCTGAAGGAGCCATTATCTCAACATCCGTCATTTTAGCAGGAGTATGATAATGGTGTTTTTAAAATTATTTGTAAAAATTGTCAAACTGCACAATTACTGCAAGATAACCTCTAAAGAAAGATTTATAAGACTATATATGCTACTTAACGTTAGATTAGAGGATATAATAAAATAAATAGAATGGCAGCTAATAATGGACCTATGGATTATTCAGGAAACGGATCAAAACCTACAGATTTAACAAGTCGTCTGTCAAGAACAAGAAACCCTTGTGCAGGGTTAGATACAGATGATAGTACTAGTGTTAAGAAATACTTAGGAGAAATAGGTGAAACACCCCTGCTAACGAAAGCAGATGAGTGGAGAATAACTAAGCCACAAAGGAAGCTAGCTTATATAATCTTCAGCAGTATTCCCTTTGTGGAAGCTCTTGCAAAAGATTATGAAGGAGAGTCTGCCGATCAAAAAAGGCAGGAAACTCCACTTGATGAAGGGTCTCCAACTTGGAAGGATAAACCTCCAAGAACAGTGGATGCTATTTTAATGAGCATGCCTTATGCTGATAAAAATGAAACATTGGAGAAAAAAATAGCGGCTCTGCCAAGCGATGTCAGAGTAGCAGCAAGAGAAAAATTTTCCAATCTTCTAAACGCATATGAGGCTACGCTTGAATATGGTTCAGGTGAAGATATAGAAAGATTTGCAAACCAAACAGGAATAATCCCCAGTGATCTTCCACAATACAAAGCACTTTTTGACCAGACAAATGAAGCTACTGATGATATGCAAACCAAGTTTGTACTTCCCAATCTTAGGCTTGTAGTGCATGTAGCAAAAAACTATGTTGGAAGGGGGTTACCTTTACTGGATCTAATACAAAATGGAAATATGGGGCTTATGAGAGCTACTCAAAAGTATGACTCTTTTAGAGGTTACAAGTTCAGCACTCACGCAACTTGGTGGATTAGGCAAGCTATAACTCGGGAATTAGCAGATACATCCAGAGTTATTAGGTTTCCAGTGCATATTGTAGAAGGATTGAATAGGCTGCACAAAACCATGGACAAATTAAGGATAAGACTGCCAAGCAATTATAAACTCAGTGATGATGATGCTGAAATAATATCTGACGAGATAGGATGGTCTCCTGAAAAAATTCAAAGCATGCTACTTACGCAGTATATTACTAATCCAGATAGCCTTGATAGGGCTACTATTAAGGGTGCTACTGATAGCAAATCTCTAGGGGATTCTCAAATCTCAGACGTCATAGAGCCTGATGATGCAGCTGGGATAAATCTCCGAAGGGAAGACCTTAATGATGCAATGGATACATTAACTGACAGAGAAGTAGCAGTCCTTAAGTTAAGGTTTGGATGGGATGAAGGAAGAAAAAGAACTCTTGAAGAAGTAGGACAAGACTTTGGAGTAACAAGAGAGAGGATAAGGCAGATAGAAGAGAAGGCTTTAAGTAAACTAAGAGAGAATAGAACCCTTATGGAAAGAACAATGGGAACATACTAAAATCAACATATACCATAATTTCCTAAAAGTGTTACATGTTCTATTTAATGGAAAAACTTCTACAATATCTAATAGACAATAAGATTTATAAACCCACATAAAGAACTTCTTATCATGAAAATACGCCAGCCTATAATAACATTTGTAGGTCATATTGACCACGGAAAAACCTCTTTGCAGGATTTTATTAGGCAGAGCTCTATTACTAAAAGCGAGGCAGGAAAGATTACGCAGCATATCGGCTCAAGCAACATTCCTTTAGAAACAACAAAAAAACTATGTGGCAATCTTTTAGACACATTAAAATTAGACCTCACTATCCCTGGCTTGTTATTTATTGACACTCCAGGACATGCAGCCTTTACCAATCTCAGAAGAAGAGGTGGAAACTTAGCAGATATAGCAATTTTAGTCATAGACATAAACGAAAGTGTAATGCCACAAACATTGGAATGCATTGATATACTAAAGCAGTACAAAACGCCTTTTATCATAGCTCTAAACAAAATAGATTTATTGCAGGGCTGGCAGTCAAAAAACACATTCTTGATTCAAAACATACAATCCCAATCAGAAACAATACAAAAAATTCTTGACACTAAGCTTTACGAATTAGTTGGAAAACTCTCAGAACTCAACATCAATGCTGAGCGTTTTGACCGTGTGGAAGATTATACTAAACAAATAGCTATTGTGCCAACATCAGCAAAAACAGGAGAAGGAATTCCAGAGTTACTGATGGTCCTGACAGGACTAGCTCAAAAATACCTGGAGCAAAGCCTTAATGTAGATGTTGATGGTTTTGCCAGAGGTACAGTATTGGAAGTAAAGGAAGAAAAAGGTGTTGGAAAGACATTGGATGTTATAATCTATGATGGGACATTAAAACAAAACGATACTATAGTTATAGGAACCCTGGCAGAGCCTGTAACAACAAAAATTAAATCCTTGCTGGAACCTTTGCCATTAGGGGACATTAGAGACAAGAAAACAAAGTTCCAGTCAGTAAATCATGTTTCAGCAGCAATTGGTGTCAAGATATCTGCTCCGGAAATAGACGAAGTTGTTGCAGGAATGCCGTTAAGGTCTTGTTCAATAAATGAAGTAAAAAAAGTAAAGGAAGAAATAAAAAAGGAAATAGACGAAGTAATAATTGAAACAGACGCACAAGGAATAGTGATAAAAGCAGATTCATTAGGCAGCTTGGAAGCTTTGCTTAAACTATTAAAAGAAAAAAACATAGAAGTAAAAAAAGCATCTATCGGGAATATTACAAAAAAAGATGTTTCTGATGCATCCATCAGCTATGAGCAGGACCCGTTGCATGCAGCAATTCTTGGATTCAATATTGAAATTCCGCCATATATCAAGGAAAAAAATGTAAAAATTCTTACAAACAATATAATCTACAAATTAATTGAGGATTTTGAGAAATATCAGCAGGAAGAGAAAAAACGCCTGGAAGGGAAGAAAATTGAATTCCTTGTCAGGCCATGCAAGCTCCAGATAATGAAGGGCTATATCTTTAGGCAGAACAATCCTGCTGTTGTTGGTATGGATATCCTTGCAGGCAATCTGAAAGTAGGAGCCCCATTAATGAAATCCGATGGGATTGCAATGACTGAAGCCAAAAGCATTCAGCATGACAAAGAAACCATAGAAGAAGCAGAGAAAGGAAAACAAGTTGCTGTCTCATTGCCCAAGGTAACAGTAGGCCGGCAGATAAATGAAGGAGATATTCTTTATTCTGCAGTTCCGGAAGAAGACTTTAAAAAACTAAAAGAGCTAAAAAAGTACTTATCAGAAGAAGAAAAAGAAATTCTAAAAGAAATCGCGCAGATAATGAGGGCTAAGAATCCGGTTTGGGGTATATAAAATGCCTCAATTAAAAATATTAAATACCAAAGAAATAAAGCAAATTCTCAAGTTAATAGAAAACCAATGGAATGCTAAATTAAAGCTGGATTATGCTTTTCTTAAAAACAACAAAAGCAGAGTTTTTATTGTTAATAAGGATATTTCAACAATTGATTTGGAAAAGTTAAGGATTAATTCTATTGGCATGTATTTTTGCGAAACAAGAAACAATGAAATAAGATTAAGTATTGAAGGCTCACAATTAGTAGGCCCAAAAGCCTCAAAAAATATTATAGAAATTGATGAAGAACAAACAAAACAATGGCTCAAAGGAGAAGATTTGGAAATCATGAAAATTCGTGAATTTTCAGGATACCAAAAAAGCGAAGTTTTTTTGAGTATTAAAGAAAATGATTATTCCGAGTTTTTAATAATAAAGCACAACAATTATTTCTTAGGGACCGGGAAATACAAAGAAAACAAAATATTGAATTATGTAAGTAAGAGCAGGAGGATTAATACTAACTCTTAGCAGTCTTTAGGTATAAACCATGTGAAGATAATGTGTAATCGTCATTTAGATGAACCCAATAAGCAATTTTTCCTTCTCCAATCTTTTCTATTCCCTTTTCAGGTGGCCATCTGGTTAATAAAATTCCTCCAAGTTTCAAGAAAGTGCTATAGTGATCCAATGCTCCTTTTAAATCACCGAATTCCTCCCTAAATCTTTCCCACCCCTTCATCATAAGTGCAGAGATGCCATTTTCTACCATTCTAGTGATATTAGGACCAACCTTCATAGCTTCAGCTCTAACCAGATGAATTTCTCTTTGAGAGTCTCCAACACTATACTGGATTCTCGTAGTATCACCATCCACATTAATACCTTTTACCTTAGATCCAAATGTCTCAAGTTTCCTCAATATATATGAAAGATTTTTTTGTGTCAAAAGAGGGTCTACCATAATATGGGTTCTTGCACCAAAAAGCATTCCGTGCTCAACATCATCATATGCTCCTAAATCAACACTAGGGTAAGTTTCTCTATCTGGATTTGCTGTAGAAGTTTTTATTATTTCATATGCAAATGGCTTATCAATAATATCTTTAATAGCATTAGCTAAAAAAACTCTTTCCCCTCTACTTACACCTACATCAGCAAGAAGTTCTACTAATTCAGATGTGTTTCTACCATATAGAATATGTTGTAAACCTTCATCTGTCAATGTAGGATTCTCTGTAGAGGATATAAGCTCTCTGTCGTGCATATCAACTAACATTTCCAGTACCGTTGGGTTAGTAGATGAAATTGGTTTTCTACCCCACAAATCCATATACAATTGTTCTTTTGATAAAGCTTGGTTCATATAACCTCCAGATATAATTTACATTCAAATTCTATAATCAATATCTTATTACTTTTTAATCTTTTAATGAATCAGGCCAGCTAAATAGGTAAAACACTCCTACCAACACCAAAAATCTCATCCAAAATTGGCCCATAGTGAGTTACAGATTCCCTTCTCTTTTTAGATACTATCTTCCGTTTTTTTTCATGTTCACTATGACTTTCCATTCCCTTTTTTATCTCATTAACAAAATATTGACCCCTATCAACAATCTGAATCTCCCTTATACATGGTTCGTATCCCGAAGTTCTAACTCTTACTACAACATTTTTAGCTCTGAATCCGTTGGCTTTTGGATGCTCATAATAATCTTTGGTATAGAGAAATTCAACTTGCGAACCTTGTATAGGGGGATTGCCTTTCAAAAATTCTTCCAAGGCATTCACATCTTCTATAGTAGGAACAACTGACCTGTGTGCTACCCAATCAACTATTATATCTGACACACTATCATCTTCAGGGTCTCCGCCTTCTTTAATTTTCCCTTTAGGCGTACCAAGCTTATCCAGCAATTTAGGTGCCAAAGATTGTTTTAACCTGTAGCTGACATGAGTAGGTGCTGAACTCATATAATCTCCCAAATTTGGTTCACCAACTACTTCATCTAACACTACATGGACTTCAGTAGGGACTATCAATGGGACTAATCTAACAAGATCTTCTAAGAGCATACCTCCCCTATAAGGATCTAAATCTCTGCCTGCAAATTCTGCTAAATCAGAGTCACTAAAATAAAAAAATCTGGATTTCTCAACTTCAAATTCTCTGGCTCCTTTTTTAGATAAATTCCCCCTATGCCGTTCAATGAATCTCCCCATATGTTCATATGTTACATATTCATCAATAGTGGTATGGCTTGAACGTTTTTGAAATAATTCATATGGACTCAGCCCCAAATCTATAGGTACTATACTTTCAACATCTTCAGCACCATGAAATGCGCCATATACTAACATTATAACTCTTCTTCTCGCTCCATGGTATATATGATCATTAAGAGCCTGGGCAAATGGATATGTAGAAGCATCCAAAGCAGAATTTTTGGTTTGAACTTCAGCTCTTGCTCTCCTTCTTACATCAGGACTAATGTTTCTAAGATCACCACGCAAAAAACCTTCCCTCATACTTTCAATAGCAAGATAAGTAGCAGAATCATCAGGAAAAAAATGTCCCATGGGATTGGGTTCAGGTAAACTGTATCTTGGCATTTTTACATATATTCAATATATTTAATCATATATAAATCTTTCTATTTTTATGCTACTTAAAAGTAGTGTCAAATGAGAAATTAGGAAGGTATTGGACGGAATTCTGCTGGAACTAAGTTGCCACCAACAATTCCTCCAATCTTAAATAAGCTAAAAGTGCCTCTATTCAAATCAACTTTATTTTCTTCTGGATTTAAAAAATGATTCCTATAAAGCCTCTCGAAAACCAATACATCTCTGTAATTATCTAGTTTTCCGCCATAGGTATTATCAAGGCGCTCCCACCTGTCCTTGTATACTGTATCATTGTCTGTGCCTCTTGAAATTGGGCCTCTGCCTGTAACTACATCAAGATGCTCTGGTCTTCGTTCCTCTATAAGTTTCAGTTCATCTTGAATACCATACCTATCTCCATCCATCAACTCCGTTTTATAATCCAACCTTAATTCCTTTAATATTGCCAGGCTTCCCTCTATGATATAATCTCTCGCAGTTAAAGATGCAAGCAAGAAAGCATATGCTCTTGGATTTCTATTTCTTGCCACAAATGTTGCATGGCCATACTCATTGACTGCAGAATCAAGGTGATGCAGAACAATGGAATTTCTATAAACTAGATTGAGCTTATTGGGTCTGGGCATTTCCCCTGCACTAAACCTAATATCTTCTCCATAATTTTTTACAAACCAAGGATCTTCTCCAAACTTCTGTTCCAACTCTTCAGCTTCATCCGCACTGAATCTTGGGTGTCTTTCTCTGGATAACACTTTCCTGTCCAAGGCTCTTCCATAAACTCTCATCCAGAAGTAATCCAATGGTTCCAGTTGATTTGAGCCCACTTCAAGAATTTCCATAACTCTTTCCTGATATGGTCCCCCTCCTAATATCTTGCTGCCAGTATACCTCTGATGCATCCTGTCCATAGACCCGAGATAATAAATAACTTCAACATGCCTTGTAAGCCAGTCTGCAACTCCCAAACCAATTGCAGCTTCTTTAAATAATCTATCACGTTCCACCATGCTAATACTATATCTGCCTATTAGTCTTTCAATATGTGCTGCACTTTCTCTCTCAAGAATATGTACTAACTTTCCTCTTTCTTCTATAATTAGGCCTCTGAGACGGTCAGCTTCTGGGGAATAATCACGGCCTGGTTGTCTTATAGTCCACAATTCTCTCCTTAAATCATTTATAGGCTGGTAATCCTCTTCTACATCATGCCATATTAAAGCAACAATCAATCCAAGATTATGTATTAAAGTATCATCAACATCAACCCCATACCTTTCAGCAACCTCGGGGGATATGTCAAGATGTGCCCTTATCATATCATGGGGATGGTCTACATAAACTCCTCCCATCCACCTAGATTTCCCCCTTTGGATTACTGAAGAATTACTTTCAGCATTTTCAATAAAAGCAATCTCTGACCTTGAATATCCTAAATCAGAAAAAGGAAACAATCTACCTAAAGGACCAAGTCTATAACCTGATTTAAGCTCAATTACTCTCTCATCCAGAGAGGCATTACTTTCTGGCATGTTTATCTTCCCTCAAATTTTACAATCTTCTAACTATACACCCCTTTTTTTAACACAGAATCTAACTATTTACTCTCACTTAGCACCTATGTAAAACCTTCTTCTTTTAAAAACCTATCTTTTTTCAATAATAATCTTAATCTTATTATATTTTACCTTCAAAAACTCAACCAAATCCTTATTCAGCTCAAAAGCAGCCTTATCAGCATTAATTGCAAAAGTCCTTTCAGAAATAAAATCACTTTTCCTGATAACTATTTCCTTATCAGAATTAAAGTCAGGATTAATCTCAGCATTGATCTTTTCAACAATATTTTCATTATCGGAATTCTCTATTGTCTCTATAATTATTGTTATTTTTTTATTATTGTTTTTTAACGATTTAATGAACTTCTTCAATTCCAGCAAAGAAAAATCAGCCTTAACCCCAACAATACAATCACCTTTCAAACTCAATTCTGAATCTTTAGTAAACTCCAATGTAGTCTTATGTTTAGCAATAATATTCTCATGCCCATAACAACTAAACGAATATTTCATTTTTACACTTAGAATTAAAATCTACTTTAAAATATCTTCTATAGGCTTGCTCTTTACAGCTTTTTCCCCAGAGCCTTTCATATCTTTTGCCACTTTTTCCAGATCAACACCCAGCTCTTTTAATGATTTTATGTGCATCTGCATCAGCTGCTCAACTATCTGCAAAATCCTTAACATCTCTTCCCTTTCCTTTGCCAGCGTTGTTAATGAGCCCTTATGGAACCCAACCTGTTCTTCATTGCTTGCGCCCTCTTTTTTTGCCATATAAAAAGTGAATTTTTACTATTATATAAACATGTCGGAATTCAAAGAATTCCGAACATGCTCAAAAACCGAGTCGTGAATTCCCATTTTCTTGAAAATGGGCGTTCAGCACTGTTGGTTTTTGACATGTCGGAATCAAAAACCAATCAATAAACTTTTAAAACATCCAGATTTCTTCTGTCAAATGGAAGCATACATTCAAAATAATGATTTAATAAAACAAGAAGAATGGGAAAAACTCATAGCTTCTATAGAAACCAAATACGATAGTTTAGAGACTAACAAGGAAAGAGCAAAAAGAGCAGTAAAGGATTTAATAGAAAAAGCAATAACTAACAGAGTGCAAAAAGAGCCTTTCGGAATATTATTTTCAGGAGGAGTAGACAGCACCTTAATAGCTTTTTTATGCAAAAAACACAACTATGATTTTACTTGTTTTGCGATTGGACTGGAAAACTCGCAGGATATAGAACAAGCAAGAAAAATAGCAGAAAAATACAATTTTAATCTGAAGTACAAAATATTTACCTTGGAAGAGCTTGAAGAAACCATAAAAAAAACCATAAAAATACTGCAAACCGAAGAGATAGTATGGGTTTCTGTCGGATCTGTAGTATATGCCGCTTTGCAGCTGGCCTTGCAGCACAACATAAAAACACTATTTTCCGGTTTAGGAACTGAAGAGATATTTGCAGGCTACCAAAGGCATGAAGAAGCTTTAAAGAACAATAATCTTGAAGCAGTACATAAAGAATCCTGGAATGGCTTAAAGAATATGTGGACTAGAGATTTATTGAGAGACAATAAAATTGCAAAACATCTCAACATAGAATTAAAAACGCCTTATATGGATTTAGAGGTAATAAAAGCAGCAATGAATATTAATCCGATGCATAAAATAGACAAGACAAATAAAAAAATAATCCTAAGGGAAATAGCAGAAGATTTTGGCCTTGATAAGGAATTTGCCTGGAGAAAGAAAAAAGCAGCACAGTATGGCAGTAATTTTGTAAAAGGCATAGACAAACTAGCAAAAAAATATGGATTTGAAACAAAAAAAGAGTATTTGCAGAGTTTGTTATGAACTAGTTCATCCTTAATTCTACTATATCTTTATCCTGTAATGCATGTTCTAACTTGACAATTTTTTGTCCTGCAAAACGGGCAGATTTTCCAGTAATTTTAGCAAACTTAAACTTATCCACAAAATCCTTGTGTAATTTAGAGCATAGATCTTTAAGAGTGCATCCCTGCCACATTATCAAAGGCTCTTCCATATCTGCCTGTTTATTGAATTCTTTAAGATAAATCCTTATAACTTTAAGCCCATTATAAATAAGCTCTTTAAGCTCATCAATCCCTAAATTTTTCTCAGCTGAAATGCATAAATCAGGCTTTATTTTATCTTTGATTTTCTTAAGCCGGTCTTTCCCAACCATATCTATCTTGTTCAAAACAACTATCGAAGGAAGATAAGTCTTATTGGCCTCAATGACATCAATCAATTGGTCAGCATTTATATCTTCCCTAACAACAATATTCGCATTGACTATCTTGAATTCTTGTAGGATCCCTTCAATAGTTTTCCTGTCTATTTTCTTTAGCTTTACAGTTGTGCCTACTGTTATCCCGCCTTTAGCTGTTTTAACAATCTTGACATCCGGAAATTTTTGATTAATCCTCACACCCGCATCATAAACTTCTTTTTTCAAAGCCCCATAATGTTCCGGGTGGAAAGCATCTATTAAAAATAGAATAAGATCAGCATTCCTGATAATTGCCAAAACTTCTTTCCCTCTTCCGGTTCCTGCAGCAGCACCATGTACAACTCCTGGAACATCAAGAACTTGTATCTTTGCATATTTGTAGCTCAATACTCCTGGGATAACAGTTAAAGTTGTAAAGGCATATGCTCCCACAGGAGAATTTGCATTCGTCAGCTTATTCAATAATGTACTTTTACCAACAGATGGAAAGCCAAGCAAAACAACAGTCCCGTCCCCGGTCTTCCTTACAGAATAACCTTCTCCCTTTTTCCCTCCTGAACGGGCTTTCTGCTTTTCCTTAAGCTTCGCAAGCTGTGCCTTATACAGCCCAATAGCATGCTGTGTTTTCTTATTGTACTTTGTTTTGGATATTTGCTCCTCTAATTCCTTTATCTTCTCTGCTGTAATATCCCTTTTTTTTGTTTCAGGCTCTTTATCCATTTTATTATAGTATAAAATAATCCTAATAACTATAAAATACTTATCAATTTCAATTCAGAAATAATATTTACTTTTTACCTTTGCTTAGATTATTGTACAGGCTCATAAGCTCTTTATATATCTCTTTTTTCTCCATATATTCCAGCCCGATATATAGGTTCCTGGTTTTTGAATAGAACTTCTTTGCTGTGGAAACATCATTTTTTTGCAGTGCATCATCAGCTTTTAGCAATAATTGATGGCACTTGGCAAATGTTCTGCTTTTGCCTTGCCTATTTTCCTTTATCTCCTTCTTTACTTTTGCTTCTGGAGTTATTTTCTTTTCTTTTCTGATAAATCTTTTAATAATTCCCGGTTTTTTCTTCTTGTTCTGCTCAAAAATCTCTCCAAGCTCTTTTAAGCTCTTTTCCAGGTCATGCTCTTTCCCTACTTTTGCCTTTTCCTCTTTTTCTTCCCTATTCTTCCTTTCAGCCTCTTTCTGCTTCTCCTCTAATTCCTTCTGCTTCCTCTTCTCCTCTCCTTTTTTCTCTCTTAGCCTCTCTTCTTCCTCATATTGCCTTTTCCTTTCCAGCTCTTTTCCTCTTTCTTCTTCCAGTCTCTTCCTTTCCTCAAGCTCTTTTTGTCTTCTCTCTTCTCCCCTCTTCTTCTCTCTTTCCTTTTTGTCTTTCTC
>Ga0187833_10002545_pt1 | contig 19425 bp, 21 predicted proteins | sample ETNtaG_37_FD_167968 | JGI IMG/M metagenome (GOLD analysis project Ga0187833, IMG submission 167968) | Marine microbial and viral communities from oxygen minimum zone, Eastern Pacific Ocean - ETNP2014_SV_400_PacBio MetaG (Illumina Assembly) | ecosystem: Environmental > Aquatic > Marine > Hypoxic...
TTGGGCCAGCCATAAATGCGCTCGTATAACCTTCTGCCCATGCACCTCCGCCTTGGAGATTATTGTCAGCAAATCCGACAGTAAGATCAGGGGTTAACTCATTTGCATCAAAACTTATGCTTCCGTATTCCATCCCATTGTCAGACTGCATATGACTGTTTAATTCCGCTATAGCATCAGTCCAGACATACATCGGCAGATTGCTTGTGTCAACTCCGGGCTTGTGCAGAACGCCTACAACAAAGTCTCTTTTATTGCCATTTAATCTGGGAGCAGGCATGCAGTCATATACTGATTGCTCATTAGGTCTTGTAGCAGTTGCCGGCACAAACACTTGGTAATTTCCAGCACGAATGTTTGCCTGCGAGCCTGCAGCAGTGACTAATGAGCCTATGCCCTCTCCATTAGTTCTAACAGCGAATTCGCTTGTGACAGCATCGCCTAAGCCGCTGGCAAGATCACTGCCACTTACAGACACTGAGTCTCTGCCGCTTGGAATTCCATATGTCATGTTTTTTCCTTGGCCTGTTGTGGCATTGTAGACTTGTAATGAGACTAAAGTTGGATCAGTTGGTCCGGTTGGATTGCTACTCTCACATGCAGCTGCTACAAATGGTGTTGTCAACAATTTTAGAATGTCCCTTCTACTAGGATTATCTGTTGCGTTATATATCCTATTATTTATTGGCATTCTTCCACGTATAGTATCTAATTCTGGCCTCTTGTCTGACGGCCTATAAGCTGTTATGCTTGGCATTATTTATCCCCAGTAATTAAAGTATTTTGCAGTGTTATCTCTCTAATTGCCTTTGATTTGATAGTATTTAAACCTTTTGGTTTTTAACAACTGAAAAGTAGTGATTTGGATATGGATCATAATATCAATCAAATCCAGATTTATTCCTAAGAATCAGCATAAAAAACATCATCAAAACAGAAGTTCCTGGTTTCCGTATCCTGCAGCTTATAGCAAATTGCATTGTCTTTCAGCAGAGTGGCAAGCTGCCTTAAGCAAAGATTTGTTTGATCCTGATTGTCAATTTTTTCACAATAAGTTGCGTTCAGATTATCAACTGCAAAACCCCTATAGCAGAAATCTCTAAATTCAGAATCTTGGATTTTTTCACAAACTGAGGAATCCTGCAACACATTTCCAACTTCTTTTCTACAACTTTCTTTATCATCTAAACTTTCAGCATGATCACAATAAGACAAATCTTTTTTATTTAATGCTAATTCCTTTATACAACTCAATTTATCTGAATCATGTTCATTATTCAGGCATATTGAACCATCTGATAATCGTACTGCAAGTCCTGAAAGACAATTACTTTTAAGCGAAATATCATCAATTTCATTGCAATAATCAGCATCAAATTCAAGATTTGAGTTATCACATCCATTAAGTAAAAGAATAAGCAATACTCCTAAAATTAAAATATACTCAAATTTCATTTAAACCTCTTTTTTAAAGTTAAATTAAGAAATTCCTATTTAAATATTTTGGTTTGGTCATTTTTATTCCATAATAATAACCTTTGCTTTTGATATAATTGTTTTTGCTAGTTCAAGAAGATTCTTGTAAAGATCTTCATCCTCTATGTTAAGCTCAGTTCCATACTGATATCTTTCTCTTACTTCGACAGTTGTTTTTTCATCAGTTTCTTTAACTTCTAAAGAAGAAATTTTATCCAAAAGCTCCTTTTCAACATCTATCTTATTATCTTCAATTAAGCTATGGATTAATGCAAATGTGCATTCCTGGTTTTCAGATTCAAATCCGAATTTTGCAGCAATTGCAAGCAAGGAATGGTACATTGCATAAAAAACTGTGCTTGTGCTTATATCTGAGAAATTTTCTTTTTTCAAAAGCTCAGTAGCTTTGAGATAATGCTCTGCTTTAGCAATAAAGTTTTTTGCTTTGTCAATGTCTGGCTTAACATGAACTAGGCCTCTATGCCTGTCAGACTCATTCAGCTCTTTTTCAGCTTTCCTTAAACACCATTCTACCTTATTCTTTGCATGGCTCATTTTCTAATTAAATTAATTATTTTATCTTCTCCAAAAACAACAATACCTTTTACAGCACTAAGTAATGGTTTGTCCCCCTTTTTAATATTTTTTTTCATAGATTCTTTTGTTTGATACATTGTATGGATCCTCTTCATACTTATAGAATTAATTTCATCTATCTCCTTTTTCACTTTTGTATAATTTTTTTTATTTATCATGAATAGGACATCTATATCATTAGCATCTTTATGCTTTTTTAAAATAGAGCCGAATAAAATAGCTGCATCAGCGCTCTTAACCTTTTTTATATCTTCAATCCATGCCTTAACATAAGGATGTGCTTGTTCTGCCTCTCTTTTCAGCAAAAATTTAACATATTGCCTTACATAATCATTATCCAAGTTTAACCTGTAAAATTTGGCTTTTCCAAGCTCTTTGGATTTTATTATATTTTCCTTTTCTAGCCTTCTGGCTATCTTTAAGGAACCCATTCTGCTGATTCCCATTAATTTTGCCATGCTGTTTGCATTATATTCGATTTCCGGGCTTTTGAATAAGCTTAGTACAAAAACCATCTCGTTGTTTGTAATATCTTTCATTTTTAATTGTTAAAATGAAAGGCTTGAAAATCCCAGAGGGATACAGGAAATATTGATTTCCTTGTATTTATAATTTTCATTGTCTTTCATAGCAACTCACAGTTTACATATGTAAACTCATAGTTTATAAACTTTTTGGTTTTGAAAGAGAAAATTTTAACAACAAGAAATACTAAATATTTTTAAAAACAGATAAGGAAATTTTTATTTAAATAGAAGCGTTAAATCTTTATAGAGAGAACGTTGATGTAGGCCATACCCTCCATTTTTTTAGGGGAATTAGGGGTAAATAAAATGCTTAAGTCAAAAAAATCAAATAATTTGGAATTAAGCGAGTATAAGCAGCCTATTGTTTTTGACTTATTTGATACTTTATTGGACGAATCCTCTATATATAAAAAATTCTTCTTCCAAATAGCCAAAAAATACCGAATAGAAATTACTGCAGAAGAATTTGTAAATAAAATTTTTCAAAACCAGCATGAATTTGTTTTTGCAAATGTGCAAAAATCATTAAAAGAAATTACAAAGCTTTCTTATACCAAGTTGATTAAACAAGCAGATCCGAATGATGTAGAATTATTGTTTGACTTATATTCTGGAATGAAATTTTTCCCTGGAATAATTGACTTATTGCTAAAATTGGAGAAAAATCACGATTTGTTTATTCTTACCAATACGGACAACAATATGCTTGAAAAAGTGAGTATATCTGCCAAAAGCCCGGTGAGATTCAAAAAAATTTTTACATCTGAAGATAATGGAACATATAAACCAAACCCTAAAGCTTATCAGATTGTAGTTGATTATATCAGATTGCCTCCCAAGAAAATAACTTATGTGTCTTCCAACGGCTGGGACATAGAAAAGTCCAGAGAATTTGGGTTCAATGTGAAATTATTGAATGACCTTAGATAAAATCAAGCGATAATTTAATAAATTAAAATTTTGAAAGAAAATTACTTTGCAGTTTCTTTTAAAAGAAGTTTATCAGTTTCTAACTTTGTAATGACTTTATCCATTTTTATCAACTCTTTAACCCAGGGATTTTTTGTATTCAGTTTATACAATTTAGCATTTCCAATCTTCCGAGTAAAAGTAACAATTTCCTTCTTCTCCAATTGTGGCCAGATTTCAGAATAAGCTGTCCAGCCAACGCCTGAATTTTTAGCTATTTCTGTCATACTGTAGTCCATTTCCCTAGATAAGACTAAAAAATCCAAAACTCTTATCAAGGGGTAATCTCCAAAGTACTCAACAAATACGCTTTGTTCTTCCATTTTAAATCTGATATATGAATGCCAATATATAAACATTTCTATTTTAATAATCATGGCTCTTAAAAAGAAAGTTATAAATATGAGTACTCCCTTTTGGAAATTATCATGGATGACAAGCTTAAAATAAAGAAATTTATTGTAAGAAAACTATATAGAAAAAGAATGTGGCTGCATAAGCATACAAATATCAACAACCTTCCAAAAGGATTATCGAACGAATTAAGGGTATCAAAAAATGTAAAAAGGGTGATTGAAGAATTGATAAAAGAACAAATTTTATTGTCAAAACCGACTAACTATGGTTTAGAAGTAAGTTTAAACCCGAAAAGGATTAAAGAAATTGAAGAATTGGCTGACTAAGAATTTTCTATATAAATATTTTGGTTTACCTAGAAGAATCTGCCTGCCTTTCTACTTCTGATTTCTTGGCAATTGCATTTGAATCTCTGGACAGCTTATAAGCATTGATGATCTCTTCTGCCAAACAATTCTCAGCTGTTTTTTTAGAATTAAATGATTTTTGGTAAGCTCCCTGAGTAAAATGACGCAACACCATGTCAACCCTCCTTTGAGGTGAGCACTCAACCGCCTTAGGATAGCGAGCGCCTCCATATTCTATTGTTATTATTTCCTCACGCTGAGCTGAGTTCTCCAAAGCCTTTACAAAAACTTTGATTGGATTTTCTTTAGTGTTTTTCTCAATTATCTTAAAAGCATCTTCAACAATGGAAAATGCCCTATTACTCTTTCCTGTTATATGGCTGCTTGACCTGAAATGTTTCTTGCCCTTATGGCCGGGGATCATCAGTTTATTTATCAACCGTTCAACAATAAAGACACGGCTTTTATGGAATCTGTTGCCAACGTATCTTGCTCCTGTTTTTGGAACTATACGAGCATCTAAATTGATATAATTTATCAATCCTGCATCTTCTACCTTGATCCCTTCCGTATCCCATCTGTTGAAAGCTAAAATTTGAGTCATTTTTACTTACGTGCTTTTTCTATCTTACCCCTCAATAATGCATTTAAACTTTGATCATTTACTTTGATAACTTGCCACCTTACGCCGGGAATATCTCCTTTACTCTTCCCCATTGCTCCACCTATACATTCAACCAGAACTTCATCGTGCTCATCTATCAGTTTAGTCGCACCATCTCCAGGGCAGAAAGCTGTTAGCTGCTTCCCATTCTTAATCAACTGTATACGAACACATTTACGCATGGCCGAATTTGGCTGTTTAGCCTCTAATTGAACTTTCTCAAGAACTAAGCCTTTTGCCTGGGAAGCACCGCTAAGAGGATCTGCTTTTGCTCTTAGATTCCCTATACGCCTGACATACCATCTATCTTTCCATCTGCTCTTATGCCTTCTAGAGACTAATTTTTTTCCAGCATTCAGGCCTTTTGATTTTTTTCCCATGTTAGTAAATCGGATATATATGCGGTTTTTAAATGTTATGGTTACTTAACCTTTATCTCTTCTACTGAAAAATACCTTTTTACTATGCTCTTTACAAAATTGATGTTTTTCCTATCACGCCCGATAAGCCTGCTTTTGGCATCAATACCATCCACGGCGATAGTAACAACACCATCTTCCTGATTTATCTCTTTGGCATTGATCGGATAAATTAAATTTTTAATAAATCCTGATATATCCGGATTGAATTCTATTATCCTTATCTTTTTCTTCAAAACATTTTCAAGCATCCTGACATTAGCAGCTTTTTTGCCGATGGCCTTTCCTATCTGGCCTTCTTCCACTATAAAAAGCAGATCATTATCGACAATGCAGTCCTTGAGCTTAGCCCCGCTTATCGATTCAAACAGGGACATATACTTCAGAATATTCGCGTCGTATTTTATCCTGGTCACTTTCCACCGAGTTTCAATAAAGCTAATACAGAAATAGAGTATGGTTTCTTGCAGATAACTCCCAGCTCATCATTAGGGTATTGTAGTTTTACAATTTCAGTCTTGCTAAGGGAAGCATAATGATTTAGATCATGTTCAACAGTTGGATTGCAATTCGAGCTTAAAAAAACCCTTTCAACATTCCCCTTCTTTAAGTTTTTCACGGTCCTATCAGTACCTATGACTAAAGCCTCTGACTTCAGCAGTTTCTTAAATTCAGTTAAGCTAAATTTCTTTTTTGGCATTTTAAAGACATATAGAACCTTAAAAGTTTTATAAATTTATTGGATTATTTCTTTTTCTTTTTTTCTTCTGTAACTAAATTAGGAAGGCCTGTACCTATAGGAACCGGCTGGTTGAGCATGACATTCTCTACAACAGAATTAAGATTGTCAACTTCTCCTATCAGGGCAGCGTTTATAATGTGCTTTATTGGAGTTTCAAAAGAAGCACGCGCCAATACAGAGGCTTTCTCGGAAACAACACCATATCTTGTTATGCCCTTGACAGAGCCTGAAATGCACATTGTATCTGCAACAAGCATTATATGCCTTACATCAACATTAAGGCCCTGGCTTTCTATAACCTTGAACACCTCATTGATTATTGCCTGCCTTGCAGCTTCTATGCCAAGGATCTGGTGAATTTCAAAAATATTATTTGTGGTGGTCCTGAAAGCGTCAATTTCATTGATCTGCAGAACTTCACTAAGATTTGAGCCGGCTGTTATTATCATATATTCTTCATCTCTCCTCACAGGCAATACCTGGGTTATGCCCTTGATGCCATTCAAATGGACATCTTTTATCTTTTCCTTAGCCTTATAAATATCATTGAGACTCTCGTCCTTTCCTCTGCTTTTCAAAATAATCGATTCCTTGCCGTCTTTAACTGAAAAGCCTTTAGTCTGTTTTGAGATTGCATTGGTAATTTGTGAATTTGTAAGGTTTATGTCCTTCATCTTCTCCTTATCCAGCTTAACTTCAATAGTAAGATCAACAAGATTTATTAAAAACTCCAAAGCAACTTCATCCAGCTTTGTTTCTTTAAGAGACAAAGCAAGCTCCCTTATGCCTTTGCCCTGAGAATAAGGCTTTTTAGGATATATTTCCATAGTGGGGGTCTTCAATTCCTTTCTTCCATCCAAGATTTCAATTATTCTTGGCAATCCCAAAGTTACATTCATCTCTGCAACACCCGCGAAGTGGAATGTATTCAATGTCATCTGAGTTCCTGGCTCTCCAATGGATTCTGCAGATAGAATTCCAACACTTTCACCCGGACTTATCCTGGCATTTTTGTATTCTTTGAGAACTGCATCCAGTATCTTTCTTGCCTTGTTTTGAGCAGTGCCTTTAGGAAGATTCTCCTTTATTTCTTCAATAATTTTTTTGGGAAGCTTATCCTCGTATTCTTTAATCAATTTTTCCATCTTAACCAACTATATCTATGATCCTCTTAACATTTATAATTCCGCCTTCAGACTTTGAGACATCCATCCCATCTTCGCCGTAATCAAATTGGATGATTCTGCCGGCTGAATCCCTCACAGTATGGTCATATTCTACCTTGAGGTCCTGCATGGCATTAGCCAGCCTTCTGTAAAGATATCCTGATTTTGGAGTTCTAAGCGCAGTATCCATCAAACTGTCACGCCCAGTCATTGCTCCAAAGAAAAATTCAGAGGGCGTTAGGCCGCTCTTGAAACCATTGCCTATAAAACCCCTGGCTTCAGGGCTTAGATCATGTTTTTTGAAAGTAGATAATGTCCTTTCTGTAAATCCTTTTCCTATTCTCTTGCCCCTCATTGCCTGCTGGCCTACACAAGCTGCCATCTGTGCAAGATTCAGTAAATTTCCTCTTGCTCCGGAATTTGCCATTATCATTGTATGGGTATTCTTGTCTGCTTTCTCTGCAACTATTTCACCAGTCCTGTTCCTTACCTTATTCAAAATCTCTAAAATACGCAGTTCAAGTGTCTCTTCCAGGTTTTTTCCAGGGAACGTTTCAAGTTTATTGTCCCTATAAAGCTGGATTAAATTTTCAACTTCTTTTTTTGCATTTTCCAGGACGTTTTGTATCTCAAGCTTGGCATTTTCAGGAAGATCTGTATCTGAAACTGAACAAGAAAACCCTCTTTTAAGCAATACCTGGATTCCAAGCCTGAATATCTTCCCCAACAGGTCTATTGTAAAATCTTTTCCATATTTTTTATGCAAATTTCTTAATAATAAACCAGAGCCTTCTCCAAGATTAGATATGTCCATAAACCCTTCAATTAAATTTCCGCCCTTGATTATTACACCCTCATTGCTTTTTGTTTTGCCCTTAAATTTAAAATCTTCAGGAATTAATACTGAAAAAACTTCTTTGCCGCTTATTTTTTCCTTTCTTGGTAATTTGGAAAAGTCGTCCATGCCGATTGAAGATAACAAATCAATCGCTTCACCCCTTGTAAACTCCATGTCCCTTGTAAGAAGATAATTTCCGGAAAGCGCATCTTGGACACAACCAATAATGCTCAACCCGTATCTAATTGAGATTAGCTGAGTCTGTACTTCCATCAGGATTTCAGCCTCTGATCTTGATTCCTCGGTCTGAGGGATATGCAGGTTCATTTCATCGCCGTCAAAATCTGCATTATAAGGATGGCATACAGCGGGATTCAGCCTTAAAGTCCTACCAGGCAAGACTATGATCCTATGGCACATCATGGACATCCTGTGCAGAGAAGGCTGCCTATTGAAAATTGCTATGTCTCCATCCATCAAATGCCTTTCAACAATAAATCCAGGCTGCAGCTCTTCTAAGCTGGCTTCTTTTGTTTCATCGGTTATCTTTTTCTTTTTTCCATCTGGCCTTATTATGTAATTTGCGCCAGGATAAGCTTTAGGACCTTCTTCCACAAATTTCTTCAGATAAGCAATATTCCATTCATTAACTCTTTCAGGTATTGTAAGGTTCATTGCAATAGCCTTAGGAACTCCAACCTCATTCAATTCTATCATAGGGTCTGGGCTTATTACAGTACGCGCAGAAAAATTTGTCCTTTTACCTGCAAGATTATGCCTTATCCTTCCTTCCTTACTTTTTATTCTCTCTGTTATTGTCTTTAAAGGCTGTCCGGAACGATGCCTTGCCGGAGGCAATTGAGCAATATTATTATCAAAGAATGTTGTTACATGGTACTGCAATAAATCCCATAAATCCTCAACTATGATTTCAGGAGCTCCTGCATTTATATTCTCAAATAATCTTTGGTTTATTCGGACAATGTCCCCTAATTTGTGAGTTAAGTCATCTTCGCTCCTCTCTCCTGTTTCAAGAGTGATTGAAGGTCTCATAGTAACAGGAGGTATCGGCAAAACAGTCATAACCATCCATTCAGGCCTGACAAACTCTGCTTTTAAACCAAAAAGTTCACAGTCTTCATCGGGGATTTTTTCAAGCCTTGCCCTTATTTCAATCGGGCTTATCCTTTTTTCATTTTCAATAAAAGTTGTTGGCTTTTCCAGAGATACTTTCCGCTGCCTTGCATTGCAATGAGGACACTTGTTTATAGTTTTTAGAGTTGATATTATATCCTTGATTTTTTGCCTTCTTGCCTCTATCCCTCTTTCTTTTTCAACTTCATCAAGTGCTTCCATGTATTTTTTTATTTTATTTTGAGGTATCAGAACGCGGCTGCAATCCCTGCATACGCTTTTTAAAAGATTAAGGATTATAGGGATAAATTTGATATGTATGATGGACCTTGCAAGTTCGATATAACCAAAATGGCCTATACATTCCTTAAGCTTGCTTCCACATGTTTTGCATCTCAACCCGGGGTCTATAACTCCCAGCCTTATGTCCATCAAGCCGCCGTCTACCGGATAGCCTTCTTTATCATAAAGTTCCGGAGTTACTATCTTCGCAGAGGCCATAGACTTTATTATTTTTGGGGACAAAACTGAAAAAATAATGCTCTTAACTTTTTTATAAATATACTGCTCTTCTTCGAATCTTTCAGGTTTTTTCTCTACTTCTTTCTCAGTTGTTTCAACAGCATCCTCAGTTCCCTTCACTTCTTCAGAAGTTTCAGTCTCTTCTGCCGGAGTTTCTTCAACCTTTTTTTCAGTTTCTTTCTCAACTGGTTCTTTCTTTTCTTCGACCTTCTTAGTTTCTTGTTTAACTAGCTCTGGTTTCTCTTCAGTTTCTTCAGATTTTTTTTCTTTATTCATTTCGATTTAACCATCTTTTAATATTTACTCTCTAACTCTAATTTTGGATATATGCCCAATGATTTAAACTCTTCAAGGATAAGTTTGAATGCATAGCTGATTTCTATATTCGATATTTCTGTATTTTCTCCGCATATAGGACAGTAATTCTTATCCTTATACTCGTTCCTTATGGCAATTATTCCACAATTTTCGCATATTGGGACAATTGTCCTATCTGAATCAAATCTTTCCTTCAAAAGCAATGAAGCGCCGTGGGCAATAAATGTATCTTTCTCCATCTCCCCTAAACGCAAGCCTCCTTCTTTTGCACGTCCTTCAGTTGGCTGCCTTGTCAAAAGCTGGATTGGACCACGAGCCCTGGAATGAAGTTTATTTGCAACTAAATGCTTTAGTTTTAAGTAATACATATTTCCAACAAAGATTTTTGCTTCAAACTGTTCTCCAGTCTCGCCATTGTAAAAAGTTTCAACACCGTTTTCCCTGAAGCCAAGAGATTTAAGTTCATCCCTTAATTTTTCTTCCGGCTCAGCATCAAATGTTGTTCCATTGATGTACCTTCCAGAAAGGGCTCCAACTTTACCGGCTACGAGCTCAATTAAATGTGAAATGGTCATTCTTGATGGAATTCCATGTGGTGAGAATATCAAGTCTGGTGTGATCCCTGAAGCAGAAAATGGCATATCTGCCCCATCTGCAATCAATCCTACAACTCCTTTTTGACCGTGCCTGGAAGTGAATTTGTCTCCTATTTCCGGTCTTCTTTGATCACGGAGCCTTACTTCTATAAGCTTATTGCCTTCTTCATTTTCTGTCAATAAGACAAAATCAACAACGCCTTTTTCTCCATGCCTTATTGTTATGGAGCTTTCCCTTCTTGTTGAAGATGCCAGGTTGTATTCTTCCATAGAACTCAAAAATCTTGGAGGGCTTGTTTTTCCTATAACAACGTCTCCTTCCCCAATGGTAGCTTCGGGATAAATGATACCATCATCTTCCAGATATTTATAATCCTTTTCGCTCCTATATCCTTTTACCTCTTTATCAGGAATAGTAACTTCATCTATTAAGCCTCCAGAATATCTTAATTCTTCAGCGATGCTTGGCCGGTAGTATGTGGACCTGCCAAGACCTCTTTCTATGGATCCTTTGTTTAAGATTATGGCGTCTTCCATATTATAGCCTTTGTAACTCATAATCGCAACTACAATATTCTGGCCAGCCGGATGCTTTTCATAATCAGAAATTTCATGCATTACTGTCTGGACAATCGGTTTTTGAGTATAATGAAGCAGATTAACATCCATGTCCATCCTAACTGCAAAATTTGAACTGTACAATCCAAGCGCCTGCTTCTGATTTTTAGAGCCTGCATTAAGCCTTGTACTTTGGTTAAAGTTTGCGTAAGGGACTAATGATGTGCAGTAGCCCAACATATCCATAGGCGTGATCTCAAGATGAGAATGCTCTGGTGTCAAGTCCTTTTCATAGAATGCTATCAAAGAATTTTCTTCCTCAGCCGCATCAAGATACTCTACAACTCCCTGCTTTATCAGATCACTCCATGCAATTTCATTCTTTTCAAGCTGCTTTATATGGCTCTCTGTCAGCAAAGGTTGTGAGTCTTTTACAACAATTAATGGCCTTCTGGCCCTGCCCCTAGAACATTCAACTTCTACTGCATCTGATTTTTGATTATAGTATACATTAAGATTGTCTGTTATACTGCCTTTTCTCCTTTCTTCCCTGATTTTGTTTACAAAATCCTCTGCATTATCAACAGTTCCAGTGAATTTAGCGTTTAGGTATACTTCTGTCATTTTAAGTTTTGTTTAGTTTTTAATGATCATTGTGATAATTATGTTCGCAGCTTCGCTGCTCACGAATTTTAGGCTCGTCGTGATTTGCGAGCAAGCTCGCCTTGCTCGCTTGCAAGTCTCTACTCGCCATTTATGATTTTTTTTATTTTTTGCTTTTTTAATTTTATTTTATTTCACAGGTTTTAAGCCAAAATTTTTTAATGATTTCAAAACTTCATCATTATCAGATTGGGATGAGATGCTGCAAAGCAATGCTAAATTTTTCCTTAAGCCAATATTTGTACCTTCAGGAGTCTCTATAGGGCACAACCTTCCAAGATGGGTTGCATGCAATTCTCTAGCTTGAAAATTTTCCTGAGATGCAGATAATGGTGAAACAACACGTTGCAGATGGGATAAAGTTTCAAGGTAATTAAGCCTTTGAATCCTTTGGCTTATACCTTTTCTTCCTCCTACCCATGAGCCAGTGGCCATAGAAGAATAGATTCTTTGTGTCAACAGCTTGTCCCTTATTATGACCCTGATTGAAGGGAATTTTCCTCTTTTGACAATTCTCTGGAAATTGTAAAGTAAGTCTCCAATCAAGACTTTTAGGTTAAGCCTTAGCAAATCTGCCAGTAAGTCCCCACTCAACTTTAATCTTTTATTTTTATAGTGATCTTTATCATCGGTTTCTAGGTTGCCGTTCAAAACCTCAATGTATTTTTTAATCAATTTGCAAATATTATAAGCCTTGAGAATCCTGTCTTCCTTATCAGTGCCAAGATGGGGCAACAGATACTTATCCAGGATCTCTTTCATTCTTTCTACTCTGACTTCTTTTGACTGGGTAATGCCTATCTTTTTTGTCATGAAGTCCAGTGCTTCATCCTCAGTCTTGATATTTACAAACTCCACTAAGTTGATCAATAATTCATTGTATTCCTTATCAGAAGATATAAACTTCTGGATTTCCTCGTCTTTTAGCATCCCTAAAGCCTTAAGGATAACAATTACCGGAATTCTTTTAACCCTTGTAAATGTTATATAGAACAAACCATCTTTAAGCTTTTCAACTGTATGGGGGATTTTAAAAGATCCGCTCTCTGAAAATAATTTTCCGATAAATTTGCTTGTTCCGGTTGTGCTTTTTTCAACCATGAATCTGTTTGATGCAAGGTCTTCTATTGTTATCAATACTTTTTCGGTTCCATTGATAATAAAATAACCGCCAGGCTCATCAGGATCCTCGCCTTTTTCTATCAGTTCGTCCCTGTTTAACTTGTGTAAGTGGCACCATTTGCTTTTCAGCATAATTGGCAAATTTCCGATTTGTGTTGTGAAACTTTCCCTTTGGACACCATTAATGTGCGCACTGACTTCAATGTATATTGGAGCAGAATAAGTTATTTTTCTTAGTCTGGCTTCAACCGGTGAAATATCCCGCTTGCTTCCGTCGGCTTCTGTTATTTCCGGTTTGGTTACCCATATCTTGTCAAGCCTTATTTTAAATTCATCCACATTATGGGGTATTATTGTAGGAACAATCTCCTTATTTTCTTCAATAATCTTTGTTAACTCCTTATCTACAAAATTATTGAAAGATTCTATATCTGAATCTACAAAACTCTGTTCTTCAAAATATTTCTTGATTAAAGTTTTGCCGTATTTATACATTTGTCACAACGCGATAGAATATAGCCTCTCCACAAGTTGGGCTTTGCCTTATTATTTTTATTACATCACTGGGAGTTGCATTTAAGCTTGCAATTGCAGGATCAATTTTTGATATTCTTGGAAGCTCTTTTAAAGAAATATTGTATTTTTCCAGCAATTTTTCCTTTTCCTTTGAGGCTAATTTAACATGCTTAGGCATCAGGATATGTTTGTCTGCTTTAAATTTCTTCTTCATTTTCTGCTTGTTACTTTGATTTAAAAAAATAAATGGGCCGGACGAGACTTTCGAATGTTTTTGTATTCGAACTCGCGACCACATCATTACTTTCAACTTGTTGGAAAATCCAAGTTTTTCGTTAAAAGTGATGTGCTCTTTCCTGCCTCGTTAAAGGTACCAGGCTGAGCTACCGGCCCATAAGCGTCAAATAAAAACGCCCTGGCCGGGACTTTCAATCATAATTTTTGAACCCGGGTCGTAGCCGTGACAAGGCTACATGATAGTTCCTGCAGCATAAAACTGTTTTTTTGCTGCGCCAGGCTACACTACCAGGGCATTTATTAATTAACAGCGTAGCTGTCTCTCTCTAGTATATTGAAGCCTAAAATTATAGCCTTTTAACTAAAGAAAGATTTTTGCGCATCTGAATGAGGATTAAGTCATGATATTTAAAGTTTACGGAATTTCATATATAATCTGTATTTTTCAGTCTCTTTAAACCCCTTACAAGAAATATCTGATATCTTCCTGAGATAAATTAATATAAATAGTTTTTGGTGTTCTAGTGTATAGATATTGAAAAGAAATCCCCACCGCCGGATTTGAACCAGCAACCTTTCGGGATCAGCTGGGTGCTTTTCATTCAAGTGCTAAGCACAAAGTCAAACACCTTCTACAGCCGAACACTCTGCCACTGCTCCCAATCATTAAAAATAATTGGCTTGAGCTAGGTGGGGATTATTAGTTTAAAAACAGGCTTTGTTTTTAAATTTTGTTAAATTTAGCTTTTTTGCGGCTATAATAATAATTTGCATTATACATCTCTTCAACTTTCAGATAACCTTCTTTATTACTAATTCTAATTGAATAGGTATTTGTTATTTTGTTATCCTTGATTACATTTCCAGAAGAAATTGATATGCTTTCCAACAGAATCTTCAATCCTTCCAAAAATAACTTTGAGCCTGAAGCTATTTTTACATTATTTTTCATTATTGAACCATCACCATCAATGACTCCGCGAATAAAGGATTTCTTAATATTCTTTGAGCTTTTGAACATTATTGAAGGTATACATACTATTAAGGATTTTGCTCCTGAAGGTATTTCATAATTACTTACTAAAATATTTACTAAATTTTTAGATGCAATTCTTATTTCATAATTTGGTCTTTTATTAAATCCGTACATTCTTGAAGTAATTCCAGGATTATAATTGAACAATTTTTTAATTAATCTGGCTATCATCTTTTTTTCATCATTATAGCTAGTATAAATTGCAATTTTGTATCTTTTTGTAATATTATTACTATGGATATGTCCATCTGTAATCAAAAGGCCTAAAAAATATGCAAAATCTTCATCAAATTTTACAGAATTAATTTTTTGATAATACCTGACTTTGTATCCAGCAGATTTCATTAAATTATTCCAAGAGCCAAAGTATTTTCTTGCATTGTAATTTAATATCATGTCATCTCTTTTTTGTGGTCTTCTTTTTAGCTTGACGGCTATATCCTTAACCTGCCTAATCAATTCATTTTTTGAAATTTTAAATTTTTCCATTTTCATGAATGTTCCCTTAGTGAGACATTTTAATTGATTTCACTTTAGATGAAATTATAATTTAATGTTGAACCTATTATGTATGAAAATGATTTTAAAATTTTATGAATATTAATGGTAATTTTTCTACGCGGGGATAAAAATTGAATTCAATTTATAAACATTGTGGAAAAGTTACCAATATTCTCATAATCTCAAGGTAGACCATTTAAACTCGCCATAATTGCAGGCGAGTTCTTATTGCTGTGAATTTCAATAAATGTCGAACTCATTGGTGAGGCCAAAAATTTTTAGAATTTTTTAAAATAAAAAATAATTAAAACTTTTAAAATTAATCAGAAAAATAAACTAACCCTCAACATTAAGCCTGTTAGAAGATGCAACTGATACGTTATTATTAGAGACAAATTTACAGCCGGCAGCAGGTAAGGTAAAGCTGCCCAGAATAGGCAATCTTGATCCTACTTTATATGTTAAAACGCGCTCCTCCTGCGGATCCAAAGAATCTATTTTCCATTTAATCACTGTGTCTTTATCTTCATGACGCAAGATCTTCTCTGGCTGCAAAGTTCCTATAGAAACTTCCTTTTCAACATGAACCAAATGGGGCACTCTTTCAGTAAGATCTATATCGCTTAAAGGTTTTTTGCTCCTGTTTCTGATATGCAGAACAACCTTTAATTCGGAAATGCCTCCGTCTTTTTTCTTTATGCTATTTGCCTCTTTTTTTATAGTCAAAGGGCTTCTGAATGAGTAATACAATCCCATCAAAACTAGGATCAGGATTATTATGATGAATAAAGGCAATAAATTTTCAGTTACAGTTATCTTTAAGGAATTTGTATTTTGCAGACTGATATCCCAGACTAAATATTTTTTCCCGTTTTCTTTGATCGATTCTGATTTTGGACTGGTAGATGTGAATAAAGCTTTGAAAAAAGTTGTTTCTACCCTGGTTTTTCCTTCGTAATTCTTATTATTGGATGTAAACAGGAGCTCTTTACTTGTTCTTAAGAATCCTTTTTTTACATCTACTTCATCAAGAATGCCGTATTCTACAATTTCAATTTGCTTAACAATGTTGGCTATTGACCTCTCCCCCTTAAAAACATTAACAACAATATTATCTTTTTGAGGGCTGGTAAGAGAATCAAGTTTTTTGGTTAATGATAATGTTTTTTCTTCTCTTGGCCCCAGCTTATAATCAATAGTGTCCTGGAGTAACTTGCTTTCAATCTTTATGACCATATCATGATAATCTATATCATTCTGATTGTTCAGGTTTATCTTAATTGGAATCTCTTTTCTTGGGTCAATTTGTCCGGGTATAGAAACGCTTGTAACGACAGTTGGAACATAGCCGCCAATTAAAGGGTCTGTTGATTTGATGCCTACTTCAAGCCCTATGATCTTTTTTTCCTGATTAGTCAATGACTGGACATTGATACCAACAACATAGGCTCCAACCTGAGTGATATGCAAAGGATCCACAAGGATATCTATGCTTTTTTTGGATTCCGGACCTACTTCCAAAGTTATTGGGTTGATTATTGGCTCTGTTCTTATGTCCCAGAACGGATAATCCAACGTGTAAATCCTAAATTCCTGTTTCGTCTCAAGATTATTTTCTACCTCAATAGTGTAGATTGCAACTTCATTAACAACTATGCTTTCAATGATAGGTTCAGAAGTAACCTCAAAAGATGCTGCATAAGCCATACTGGATAATAATAGGATAAATAGAAATAAGAAAAGATAATTTATTTTTTTAAACATAATAATTTCCACCACTTTTGTATAGTATTATACTTATATATAAATGTTGCTAAATAACATTACTCCAGCGATATTCTAAGCTGAATTTGTTTAATCAAATAGAAAGATTTATAAATCAATACACATTTATACTTATAAATACACACTCCAAAATGAAATTTATATTGACTAAAAAGGATATTGTAGGTTTTAATCAAAAATTTGATGAAGGAAATTTAAGCAATGAATCTAGTCTGGATTTTGCCTTAAGTTATGCAAAGAGAACTGAAAATTGGACAAAAGCATTGGCTTTTTTAGTTAGGGCTATATTAATAGATCATGTATTTGAAGAAGGTAATAAAAGAACTGCAGCATTGTTAATTAAATTTTATGCGGAATATGAAGGCAAAAGAACTTATGATGATAAAATATTGTTGTTAATTAAGGAAATCTTAATTAAGAATATAACCAGTATAATGAAAATTGAGGAGATGATTAAAAATGCAATCAAGTAAAATATCAAAAATTGCAGATAGGATTGTGAAGGAAGATAACGCATTGTTCGATGCTTTGTTAGAATTTGAGAAAACTAAGAAGATTAGAACAAAAACTAGATTGAATTTTACAGTCAATAAGGGTTTAGCTTCTAAATTCAAGAAAGTCTGCAGAGATAAAGGGTATAATATGAGCGCAAAGATAGAGCAATCAATGAGGAATTTAGTTGAGAAAGAAAAATAGAAAAATGGGGCCGCGGAGATTTTAAATTATTATTGGATTAAATAAAGGTACAAAATATGATGGGGCTGCCCGGATTTGAACCGGGGTTGCCAGACCCCCAGCCTGGAATCATACCAAACTAGATCACAGCCCCAAATATTTATTTACTTTAGATATGTGCTTTTCGTTTGAAAATCCAATTTCTCTTATATAATTATTAACATCTAGTTTCTTGTACAAAGTAACAGTATAGATATTATTTCTCACAAACTTAAGATTAAAATGTTTAGCCATTTTTTGCAGATCCATCAATAAGTTACTTGCATAGTTATGGAAGGATATGTATAGCTGTTTATCACGTTTATGATAAAAAACACATCCATCTGTATCGATCATCCCCCTGATACAGTACTTTGAAAAAGTTTTATTGTTTTTTATCCATTTTGGTACTTTAATATTTCTAGTAACTTTATTACCTTGCCCTAATCCATGTTTTTCAAGAAGTATTCTAAGTTTTTTACTATATACATATATTTGGATTGCTTTAGTTTTTTTGCTTAGATAAATTTTTGGTTTTACTCCAAATAATTTCTCAAAGAGTTTCATTATATGCTTTTTAAAATCTTGTTCTTGACTGTTAATAGTTATTCTTACTGTATTTCTATATATGTTTCCATCGCCTAGCATTTCTCCAATAAACTCAGCAAAATCCGGGTTTCTACCATTGAATTTGATTTTAATTGGTTTATAATTAACTCCGAAATTTTTTTCTGGATAAAAATTTACTTCTTTCAGATTTAGCAACCTACTAGGAATTTTGCTTTTGCTTAGCAAAATTTCAATCTGCTCTTTAGAAATTGATATGTTTTTATATAAAAGATTTTGCAAATTAGATTGAATTGAAGTTTTTGATAACTTAACGTAATGTTTTCTTAGTAGTTGTCTTATTGAAAAATTAATTCTGTATCTCATATGAATTTATGGGTATGAGATCAGATTTATTAATTTATTGATAGCCAAACTACACTACGGCCCCGATAAGAGAAGTAAGTTCTTGGTTTTATTTAAAGGTTTATTGATAGATTTATAAATAAAAAAGATATGCTTTCTTTTATGTCAGTGCAAATACCATCTCTACCACAAAATCTTGATGATTTTGTTAGAAATCCTGAATCTACAAGTTATAAGTATAGAGGTCGTATTTTCGATGTAGAATATCCTGCAAACAAAAAAGGTAATTTGTTGAATCAATTAATTGGTTGGAGTAGATTAGGCTATTATGCTTTTGGATCGGTGAATGATGATGGAAGGGGATTTACAATTCAGGTCCATGGAGATATACCACAAATGGCGCAGGATGCAGTAAGAGAAAATCATATCTTGTTTAGATTGGTCAAAGAAAGAGGAACTGAAGTAGAATGGAGGGCTCCATATGATTGGGATGAGCATTAACAAATTATCATAAACTTTTCTAAGAATTTATATTATAGATAAAATGGAGTTTATAGAGTAAAGTTTTTAAATTTGAGTAAGTTCCAAATGAATATGGAATATACATTGTTTGTTGATATAGGAGAAGCTGAAAGACGAGGAATTGATTTAGATGACATTGTTGGTCCGGAGATTATGTGGGGTAATGGGAAATTGTGTGTAACGTTGG
>Ga0187833_10002546_pt1 | contig 19417 bp, 18 predicted proteins | sample ETNtaG_37_FD_167968 | JGI IMG/M metagenome (GOLD analysis project Ga0187833, IMG submission 167968) | Marine microbial and viral communities from oxygen minimum zone, Eastern Pacific Ocean - ETNP2014_SV_400_PacBio MetaG (Illumina Assembly) | ecosystem: Environmental > Aquatic > Marine > Hypoxic...
GGATGTACCCACCAATGTTCTTTCTGTTATCGCCACATGAAAGGTGTTCGCCAATTCAGTCCGGGATACGTTATAAAGCAAATCAAATACCTTCAGAGAGAATACCAGATCCATTTTTTTCAATTTAACGATGAGTTAACCAATGTTACAAAGAAATGGTGCCATGAGTTCTGTGACCTTCTAGATTCAGAAAATATGAATATCACCTATGTTATTAATGGAGCAAGGGTTAGCAATGTGGATGAGAATCTGTTGAGACGGTTTAAGGAGACTGGTTGTGTGAAAATGGGGTTTGGCTATGAATCAGGTTCTCAAAAAATTCTAGAGTATATTGATAAGGGTGTCTCCAAAGAAGAGAATTATGAAGTAGGAAGGTTATTGAAAAAAGTTGGTCTATATGACGCGGCACAGATTGTTATTGGCTTTCCACCTGAGTCTCCTGAGACCATTGATGAAACAATTAAATTTTTAAAATCATTAGCGCCAATACGTCCTTCTGTTAATTATATTCTTCCATTTCCCGGCACAAGAGATTGGGATTATTGTTTGAAAAACGGGTTGATCAAGAATGAAGAGGAATTCATTCTGGCATATGATGAAGCAGGTACATTCCGAATTAATCTAACACAGTATTCTGAAGAGGAAGTCAAATGTTGGCAATTTGATATCAATTCGGCTCTTTATCTTGTAAATCTAAAGAAAGACAGAAAATATTTTAAATATATAATGCTTAGAATTTCGTTGAGTTTAGGGTCAAGGTACTTTAGAAGTAAGTTATTGAAACTCGCAAAATCCTATAGAGTACTTAACTACATGAAACAATTAATACGAAAAGTAATTATTCCTCAGGGATTTTAATTCGTTGTAAATACAATGAATGAGTCATTTCCATACAGGCGCTTACCTAAGAAGGCCTGGGAGATAAATCGTGTTGGCCCTGAAATATTTGTTGTTGGAATATTTCAAAAACAGGATTAGGAGTAGATTAAATTTGAATTGAAATGGTTGTGAGTTATTGAGAGAAGAATGGGAAAAGAATCGCTTAAACTATTTAAACTGCTCCTCAAGGTAATAATAGCACATCCTTTTCCCTCAACACTGTTTTTTGTAGGTGTGACATTTGTTGGTGTTATACAGGTGGTCTCCATTGGGGCCTTGTATCCGATAATATATGTTGCTATAGGTAAATCCGGCCAATCAAACTTTATTATTAAGTATACTGATAGTATACTTAATTTTCTTGGTCTGGAGATTGGGCTTGTAAATTATCTATTAATGTTTCTTTTGACTGCATTCTTTTCCGGAGTGATTTTCGTTGCTGTTGAAGCGCAACAAGCAGCATTCTTAAAAAAAATTGAGATCAAAGAAGGGTTTTCAATAGTGGAGAAAGTGCTCGGCTCTCAGTGGAAAATATTAAGAAATCTAAATCATGAAGATTTCATCAATGCAACAGCCAGTTTAATTAAACAATACAAGACTGCTATAAAATACTCTTTTCTTGTAGTTAGTGCAGTGATTCAAGTTATTGTATACTTTTGCAGCGCTTTTATTATTGACCTGAAATTTACCTTGATCAGCATAGCTGCTTCCCCAATCGTTATGATAGCAAGTTATTCATTGCTTAAAAAGTCTACCATATTGGGGCATGAATGGACCCAGTCATATAACCAGTTATATAAACGCTTACTTGATGCGGTCCGAACATTCAAAAACATTAAATCAGGTTCTTTAGAGAAGTTCGCTTCGAAGTATATAGGAAATCCTCTCTATAGTATTTTTCATGTTGAATATAAGCAGCATGTTCTGATGGCAGTCCAGACAAAGGTTTCAGAATTAGCAGGTTATTTTACTCTATCATTACTAATTTACATAAGCATAAAGATATTAACAATCGATCCAGGTAGTTTAATATTGGTTTTGTTTATAATAGTAAAGATTGTGCCCCAGATCAGATCGATTAACGACAACTATCATCGAGGAAATATAGCACTGCCCTCAATAGAAAAGATTCAAAAATTAAGAGATTATTGTAGTACTCAAACAAAATCGTCGGGTAAGCCTATCGAAGATGAATTATGTTTAATTGCTTTTCACTCCGTTGACTTTAGATATGACACACATGGAATGTTGTTTGATGATCTTAATTTAGAATTTCGCAAGGGCGAGTTTTGGGCTATTTGCGGACCTACTGGCGCTGGAAAAACAACTATTCTTGATTTGTTATCGTGTATTATAGGGCCTTCCGGAGGCTCTATCAGTTATAACGGAATACCGTACAGCGACATAGAGATAAAGTCTCTGCATCAACGGGTTGGATATTTAACTCAGGACCATTTTATCTTTGCTGGAACTTTACTCGATAATATTTGCTGGGGTAAGAAAGATGTTGAAAAGTCATGTGTCGATAGAGCAATACGGCTGTCACAATTAGGACCGTTTGTACGTGAAAAAACACTGGATTTTCTTGTTTCTGAGAGTGGACAGAACCTTTCTGGCGGTCAACAGCAGAGGATTGCTATTGCAAGGTTATTACTAAAAAATTATGATTTCATATTGATGGACGAACCTACATCCGCTCTGGATAAAGAAACCGAACAGAACTTTGTCTCTGCGTTGATGGAGCTAAAAGGAAAGTGTGGTATTATAATGGTTACACACAGAAAAGAATTTTTAAAGTGTGCAGATCATGTCTTGAGCATTGAGAGTGGAATTCTCAAACTGAATGGTAAAATTATATAACAGTAGTCAGAAGTCGTCCCAGTTAAATAAGCTCGCTGATAGAATAGGCTCTGTATTCCATTTCAGCACAGTCGTTCATGCCTACTAGGCTGGACAGATAGCATTTAACGGGGCAAGTAATTGGCTGAGTGGGTTGAGTTGTAATTCTTAAATTCATTGCGATTTCTTTGCGCACTTGGTGTGAAATAGAAAAAGGTTAAAAATATGATTGCAGCATTACTTCTTGGAAGAAAAGGTAGTAGCGGGTTTCCGGGAAAGAATCTTTACCCCGTGTTGGGGAACCCTCTTGCATATTATCCTATGATGGCGGCTTTGAACTCTGGACCTGTTGATGAAGTTTTTATTTCAACTGATGATGAGAAGCTGATGGGTTTAGCCAGAGAAAATGGAGTAGACGTAATAGTCAGGCCACCAGAGCTATGTACAAAGGAGGCGTTGGGTGAAGATGCTTACGTACATGGCTATTTTGAAGTTAGAAACAGAAATAAAGAAAAGGATATAGAGTTAATGGTTCTTCTTTTCTGTAATGCGCCAACGATAACGTCTGAGTTAATAGGTGAAGGAATTAAAGTGTTAAGGGAACATCCTGAATATGACTCTGCTGTGTCAGTTTCATGTTATAACATGTGGAGTCCTTTAAGGGCAAGAAGGATCGGAGAGGATGGCTTGTTGCACCCATTTGTGCCGTTTGAAACATTCGGAGACCCAAAGACACTTAATTGTGATAGAGATTCGCAAGGTAATTCATGGTTTGCAGATGTGAGTGTTTCCATAGTCCGGCCCCGCTGCCTTGAAAATATTGAGGACGGTCTTCTTCCGCAAAAGTGGATGGGGAATAAAATATATCCTCTTAAGCAATGGGGTGGATGCGATGTGGATTACGAGTGGCAAATACCACAAGTAGAATTTTGGTTGAAGAAACACGGCTTTGCAGAGGACAAAACACCCTATAGTTGAACTACTGAAGGACCAAAGTGCTTAAAGTATAATTAATATGACACAAACCGCTCAAAAAGACCAGATTCATCATGACTTAGCTGGAGAAGATATTCTAGCCCCTGATGATGTCAAGTTTACCGAATACCGAAGAAAGTGGGATGGAAACCCCAAAAACCTTGAACATGGTAACTTTCCACTTCATCTTGATATAGAAGTTACCAGTGCCTGTAATTTAAGGTGTCCGTTTTGTGCCACAACTTATTCAAAATTCAAAGATGGTTTTATGGAGTGGAAAACGGTAAAAAGAATCTTGGATGAAGCCGGTGATAAGGGCCTCTATGCCTGTAAATTCAATTTTCGAGGCGAGCCTTTACTTCATAAAGAACTTGGGAGATTTATAACATATGCAAAGAAGAAAGGGATTATTGATGTTTTCTTTAATACTAATGCTGCACTGTTAACTGAAGAAAAGGCCAGGATGCTTATTGATTCGGGTTTAGATCGACTAACAATTTCTTTTGAGGGCTTTGAGAGGTCCTTGTATGAGAGGAACCGTGTCGGCGCTAAATTTGAGGAAGTTGTTGCAAATGTGGAAAGGTTAAGGGGCCTGCGTGATACACAGGGGCTTTCAAAACCTAAAATTAGGGTCCAGACAGTATTGGTTCCCGAATTAAAGGACCGCATGGATGAGTTTGTTAAGTTCTGGGAAGACAGGGTTGACCAGGTATCTTACAATGACATGGAACCATCTGTGGATACTGTCAAGAAAAAGGTCCGAAGTGTTAAATCTCCCTGGATTTGTCCCTTTCCCTATCAAAGGATGACGATTATGTGGGACGGGACGATCACAGTTTGTAAGAATGATTATTTTGGAAAGTTGGCTTTTGGGAACGTAAACGATTTGTCTATAAAAGATTGTTGGTTGGAATTTGTTGAAGAATTAAGAAAAACTCATAGAGAGGGGCGGTCTCACGAGATCGAAGCATGTGTTGAATGCCCGCTAAGAATGAGTGAATTGGCTAAAGTCCAGTAAATTGATTTGCATTTCGAACATAGATTAACAGAATAAAATGAGAGAAATAGTGAAATATGTATTTAATAGGGTAGGTATTAAATCTGCAGATTTACTCCATCCCATCTTTTTAAAATCAATCAAGAGGGCAGCAGTTGAACAGAAATTAAAAGACTATGTTAGTAAATTGAGTTTTATTGTACCGGATATTTCCAACCAGTATACTATTGCAAAAATTGAAGGACTATATGCGGAGGTAAAATCCAGAACACAGCAAGCTTTTCAAATGCGACTGTTTGAAAGGGCCATTAGACTTCAAAGTAAAAAAAGGATGAACATTGTAGATATTGGTGATTCAGCGGGGACACATTTAATATATATAAAAGATTTATGTAAAGATATATCTTTCCGCACAATTAGTGTTAACTTGAATAAAGAATCCGTGGAAAGAATCAGGGCCAAGGGTATGGAGGCAATACATTGTTCCGCTGAAGATCTTGATCTTGGTGATGAAGACATAGATATGTTTGTTACATTCCAAATGGTAGAACATTTAATGAATCCATGTTTATTTTTTCGACGTTTGGCTGTAAGGGGAAAATCTGAATACCTTGTGGTCACAGTGCCATATAGGAAAAGAAGTTCGGTAGGATTATGGACCTATCGTCCTTTAATTCAGGCCCTTAAGGAAAATCAGCAGGATTTAAGCGCATATAGTGATATATTATCAAAGACAAAAAACGCTGAAGATGAACATGTATTCGAGTTGTCACCTATTGATTGGAAGTTGTTGATGCTTTTTTCCGGGTGGAGACCGATTTATGATGAGGTCTATTTGCAATATCCAAGAAGGCATATTCTCTATTTTACAAAACCTCTTTGGAGAAAAATAGATTTTGAGGGCTTTTGGGGTGTTATATTAAAGCGAGATTTGTCATTTTCTAATATCTACAAAGATTGGCCTAATTAAGTAAAAAACCTGGTGTAAGCATGAAAGAAAATGAAATTAGACCAAAGAAATTGTTTGAGAGGTATTTGGAATTAAGTAAAAAAGATGCACAAGCATTTGAAACGGGCCATTTTCAGGAGATTGATTGCCCCGGATGTGGAAATAGGTCCTCAGAATTTAAATTTGAAAAAGATGGCTTCAACTATAATATTTGTAGAGAATGTGGTTCTTTATATTACTCTCCACGACCATGTAGGGAGGTCCTCAAGAAATTTTATGAAAATAGTCAATCATCAAAATATTGGTCTACTGTATTTTCCCCGGCTGTAGCTGAAATTAGAAGAGAGAAACTGTTCAGGAAAAAGGCAATACAAATCTATCGTTTACTAGAAAACGAAAGATATGTTCCTAAAAATATCTGTGATGTAGGAGCAGGCTATGGTGTCCTCCTTGAGGAACTCCAGGAATTATTACCTGAGATACTTTATTTTGCAATTGAACCGAACCCTGAATTTGCCGATAAATGTCGAAGCAAAGGGTTTGATACATTGGAAACCATAGTTGAAGAAACCTCTGAATGGTCTAATCGTTTTGATTTGGTAATCAGCCAAGAAGTATTAGAGCATGTATATTCAACTGAAAGTTTTATTAAGTCTTTATATAAAGTGACAAAGGATGGTGGATATTGCCTGGTCACAGGTTTAGGCTATGAAGGTTTTGATATTTTAACACTTCAGAAGGATTCCAATAGTATCTTCCCTCCTCATCACATAAACTTTCTTAGCATTAAAGGATTTGAAGCCCTTTTTGAACGAGTGGGGTTCAAAAATGTTCAAGTTTGGACACCTGGTGAACTTGACGTGGATATTGTTGCAAACAGTCCTTATTGTGACGAATTTATTACGACTTTGGTTAAAAGAGGTAGTGATGCGCTAAATGATTTTAAAAGCTTTCTTCAAAAGTACAAGCTTAGTTCACATATATGGGTATATGCTCGTAAATAATAATATCTCAGAATGGACAAGATTGCTTTAATAACCGGCTGTAACTCCATGATTGGTATTGCCATTGCGCGGAGGTTGCTTGAAGATAACTTTTGTATTATTGCGCATTATCATAAATCCGTGGAGCGGCTAAAAAGACTGTTTTGTCAATATAAAGATAAAGAGATTTATTTGATAAAGGCCAATCTTTGTACAAGTGGTGTAGACAAAATTATTTCATATATTGAGAAAATAGAAAGATGTCCCACTCTTCTTGTAAACAATGCAGCATCTACTTATGGCGAGATGACACTGGAGAATATGGATAAAAAGATACTCTCAAATACTTTCGAATTAAACCTTTTTGCACCTGCAATGCTATCTGCAAAGTTTTTTGAAAGAATGAAAAAGAAAGGTGGAAAAATTGTAAACATTAGTTCTATTGGAGCAAAATACGGTGGTGGACAGACAACTATGCATTACGGTATGTCAAAAGCTGCATTGGATGCATTGACAATTAACCTTGCAAGGCAAGGGGCCCCATACAAGATACTTGTTAATTCGATTAGACCGGGAGTGGTTGATACGGATTTTCATTCCCGTTATACCCCGAATAAATCTATGAAAAAAAGGGTCAAATTAATTCCCCTTGAAAGAATGGCTAAACCGGAAGAAATTGCAGCAATGGTTGGGCTATTAGCCAGCCAAGATGGAGATTTTATTACCGGTGAAATTATTTCCATAGCAGGTGGGGATTAGGCGCTTAAAGCGTCAAAACTACCAACATGTCGTCGTTTTTTTAGTTGTTTGAGTTTCAATAGTTAAAATCCGAAATATGAATATCGAAATACGAAACAAATTCAAAATGTCAAATGTCAAAAAAAGGGTTTGTTGCCTGAAAATCCTTTGTTTTGAATTTAGAATTTCTGTCATTTGATATTGCTTCCTTGCATGCCGGACGGACAGGGGATATTGGTTCTCGTGCTTCGGATTTATTTTACCAAACCATGTTAAGAAAATATTCCCACAGAAAGTTGCTTTTGAACTATTGAAAATAGCCCTAAGCATGTGTCTTAGAAGAAATTTGTTTATTTAATCTTCCCTGTTTTACATAATGAAGGAATTCGAAATACGCCCTGCGGACTTGTTTAAAGAGTATCTGAGATTAAGTGCCGAAGATGCAGTCGAATACTTTGATCCGTCTAACCGTAAGTCCATACCTTGTCCTGCTTGTGGTTCAACACACTTCTCCCATGCTTTTAAAAAACATAGATTTGATTATGTGGAATGTGCTGAATGTGATACACTGTATCTGGGTCCTCGTCCTCCACTCGTGGAATTTGAAAGGTTCTACAATGATTCTCCGTCTTCCAATTACTGGGCAAATACTTTTTTCCCTGCTGTTTCTGAGACAAGACGTTCCAATATGTTTATTCCCAAAGTGAAGCATATTCTCTCTCTGTGTAGGGATAATATGTTTTTCCCTAATGTAGTTATGGATGTGGGGGGTGGGTATGGTATATTTCTCGAAGAGTGGAGAAAACTGCATCCGAATGGTCATGTATGTACCATTGAACCGGGAAAAGCATTAGCCAGTGTTTGTAAAACCAAAGGTATAGAAGTCTTAGAGACTATTGCAGAACACGCTGATGCATGGTCTGAAAAAGCAGATTTCCTTACATGTTTTGAAGTCATTGAGCATGTATATTGTCCTTTTGTATTTGTTCGTTCTTTGTATAACTTGATTAAGCCTGGGGGGTATGCCCTTGTTACCGGGCTTGGTGTAGAGGGGTATGATATTCAATTGCTATGGGAAAATTCAAAAAGAATTTCACCTCCACACCATATCAATTTTATTTCACTACCTGGTTTCGAGACATTATTCAAAAGAGCAGGATTTATTGATATCAAAGTGATGACACCGGGCAAATTAGATGTTGACATTGTACTTAATGGGTTACAGGAAAATCCACTCCTGGAAATTAGCCGTTTTGAACGTGTTTTATTGGCACGAGGAAAAGAAACATTAGAGGACTTTCAGACATTTTTATCAAAACACCGGTTGAGTTCGCACTACTGGATATTGGTACGAAAAGGACCGTGATAAAGGGAAAGTAGCCATTGTCAAAAATCTTAATTTCCACATCATCGTTTAATGTAAAGGATAATAAACCTCTTAGTAACTTAAAAAAGAATGGTTATGAGCATTTATTAAATCCTTATGGAAGACGTTTAACTGAAATTGAAGTTATGGAATTATTGCAGGAAGACGTGGTTGGCATGATTGCCGGTGTGGAACCATTAACACGTAAAGTATTGATGGAAGCCGGAAATCTTAAGGTCCTTTCCCGTTGTGGAATCGGTATGGACAACGTTGATCTTGAGGCCGCACGGGAACTTGACATTCTCGTCTATAACACACCTGCCGCACCCATCATTGCCGTTGCTGAATTAACTATCGCTATTATCCTGGTTTTGATTCGCAAAATTACACAAGCCGACCGTAATATCAGGGAAGGGAAATGGAAGGCAATGATGGGCAATCTATTAGCATCACAAACGGTGGGTGTTATCGGGTATGGGCGCATTGGAAAAAGGGTCAGTCAGTTATTACATGCTTTCGGTTCGAAAATAATTGTCTACGATAAGCATGAAGTTTCTCTTGAAGCAGATTTCAAATTTTATACTATGGATGAGGTCCTGGAATTAGCAGACATTGTAACTTTGCATGTTCCGTATGAAGCTTCCACACATCATCTGATTAATAAAGATAAACTAGCACTTATGAAACCGGGGGCAATGTTAGTCAATACGTCCAGAGGCGGTTTGGTAGACGAACAGGCTCTTTTATCTTCTTTGCAATCAGGGCAATTAGCTGGTGCAGGTCTGGATGCATTTGAAGAAGAACCTTATAAAGGACCACTTTGCTCATTGCCGCAGGTTATATTAACTGCACATATGGGGTCATATGCCAGAGAAGCCAGAACGCAAATGGAGCTGGAGGCGGCAGAGAATTTAATAAAAGGCTTTCAGGAAAAAGGTATTGATATTGAAAGAACATCCAAATGATCGAAGAAAACGTTGTCATATATGGTGGAAGTGGTTTTCTGGGTAGCCATGTGGCTGATGCATTGTCAATTGAGGGTTACAAAGTGAGGATTTTTGACCAGAACCCTTCTCCATATTTGCGAAACGGTCAGAAAATGATCGTTGGCAACCTGATGGATTGTGATGCAGTAATTAAAGCTGCTAAAGACTGCCGGTTTGTTTATAACTTTGCAGGCCTTGCAGACATAGATGTTGCTAAAGATCGTCCCATGGAAACAGTCTCTCTCAATGTATTAGGCAATGTGCATGCATTAGAGGCAGCGCGGCTGGCAAAAGCTAAAAGATTTGTTTTCGCCAGTACCATTTATGTATTTTCTGAGTCAGGTTCTTTTTACCGCGCCAGTAAGCAGGCATCCGAACGATTTGTTGAGACATATCAAGAACAGTATGGACTACCTTACACAATACTCCGCTATGGTTCTTTATACGGACGTCGGGCGGATAAACATAACGGTATTTATCGATTGTTGAAGCAGGCGCTGGAGAATAAATCCATCACTTATGATGGTGATGGCAAAGCAATGCGGGAATATATCCATGTAAAGGATGCTGCCAAGCTAAGTGTACAAATTTTAGAAGAAAACTATGCCAATCGGCATCTAATCCTTACCGGACAAGAAAGAATGATGGTAAAAAACCTGATGAAAATGATTGCAGAGATGTTGCCAGACGATATAAAACTTTATTTCGGGAATGAACAAATGTATGGACACTATGTGATGACTCCCTATGCATTTCATCCAAAAGTTGGGCACAAGCTGGTTGCAAATGACTTTGTGGATTTAGGACAGGGCATTCTGGATTGTTTAGCAGAACTTCATGAACTCCTTCACAAAAGTAAACACGCTGAAGGTGACTGGCTGATTGGTGATGATGTGGAAAGAAGAAATGATGGTCCTAAATAAATTTGATGCATTGGTTCTTGATTTTGACGGTGTATTGGCAGATTCTGTAGAGGTAAAGACAAAGGCGTTTGCACTGTTATATGGATATTATGGGCCGGAAATAGTAGCGAAAGTGGTGGACCATCACAGGCGAAATGGAGGTATGGCCAGGACTGAAATATTTAAACATTATCATAACGCATTTCTTGGTCAACCATTAGACGAGTCTGGCCTGGAAAATTTGTGTAATCGGTTTTCCCAACTGGTTGTTGATGAAGTTGTAGAAGCAGAGGAAATACCAGGTGCTGGAGCTTTTCTGTCTAAATCGTCAAGAGTAGTCCCATGCTTTGTGGTTTCCGCGACTCCGGAAGAAGAAATCTGAGGAATAGTGGAGCGGCGTGGGGTGTCTTCTAGAATGTCTTAGTGAAATCTCCAAGCGAATAAATCCTAATTGTTAAGTCTACTGGTTATTCTCTAGATATGAAAAAAGTTTTATTGTTATTTGGCAGGTACATAGATACTAGAAATTTCTCAAAAAATATTGGGTTTCAGGAGATTTGAAAATAGATTTGTTTTCTTTAACATCTAGATGGGATATTGTATATAAAATTGAAAATATATGCCATTCGACAAACAATTATAAAATTGATACTAACTTGCCAGATTCAGCGATACTGATTAATGATGAGGTTGATAAAATTAGTGAAAAAGTTTCAAAATGGTCGTCAAGGCTTTTGGTGATTACAAGATATCTGATAAGCTAAGTAAATAATGGTTTTTTACACCAGGAAATGAGGCAAGCACATGGGTGGTTTTTATTGCTATCAGAAAAAACACCTTGAAAACAGATATTTCTTTCGTATTGCTCAGGTTATTCTTACCTCCTCATGTTGGCTCATACACCAGTGAATGTAGACTTATGATGGAAATGAAGGCAGTAATGAACCAAGTGAAGCTTTTGAATAGGAGGTTTGTTTAGATATGAATATTACTTTGATTCAAATTGATTTGGTACTTGGGGCCCGAATATTGCTCCGCTTATTGAATGAAAGAGGTTTTAACGCGAAGACACTCCAAATAAATGTAAGATATACAGATTCGCTCTCAGAAGAAGATCTGAACATTATTTATGATTATGTTTCTGATTCAGAAGTTGTTGGTTTGTCATTCAATTCATTCTATGCTCCTGTAGCGGAGTTGGTGGCCGTCTATTTAAAAGGTAGGGGAATTAAGCTTATTATTGCTGGCGGAAACCACGCAACCGCTTTGCCTGGCGAAGTTATAAAATATTCGGATATCGTAATAAAGTTTGAAGCAGAGAAAGCCTTAATTAGGGTATTAGATGCGTTAGGCGATAAAAGTAAACTCTCAGAAATAGGAGGAATTGTTTACAAAATCGACAATAAAGTATTTGATAACGGTGGTTCAACGGAAATTGAGTGGGATTTGGACAAAATTCCTTTTCAAAGTGTAGATACAGACTTGATCAAGTTCTTTGATTTAGAAAATAAATTATATACTCCACAAAAAGCTAAACTGTTTCCTATTTTGGAAAATGGCTATTTCATTTTGGCTTCTAGGGGTTGTCCGTTTTCGTGTACTTATTGCTCTGTAACCCTTTACAAGTCATTAGATAAAGACTTTAATAAGGTGAGAAAGATGTCCATAAACAGAATAATTGATGAAATGGAATATGCACGAGAAAATGGATTTGGGTCATTTTATATAGCGGATGACAATTTTTTCTCTTTCAGTGTAGAGGAAATTGATAATTTTAGCAGAGAATACAAACAAAGAATAAAGGTCCCTTTCTCTATTGTTGGGATAAATCCTAATAATTTCAGGTCTCAAACTGCGGAGAGAAAATTAAGGTTACTTCTCGAATCTGGACTAACTAGTGTTAGAGTTGGCGTACAGAGTGGTAGTAATAAAACATTGAAGGCATTCAAGAGAGGATATAAGTCGGAAGAAGTTGTACAATTGTTGGAACCTTTGGATAGAAATAGAAAAACTATCTGGGACTCGCCTAATGATAAATTACATGTTGCTGCAGATTTTATCTGTGACTCAGCATGGGAATCTGACGAGGACAAAATAGATACTATAAGATTAGCGCAGGGGGCTTTTGAAACAATATACAATATTTTTCATGACTCTTGTTTATCTGCCTGGAACACAAATATACTATCAGGCAGTAGAAAATGATTTGATTAATGATAATGTTAAAGACATTTATATGAAAGGTATTGCTGGTGTAGAAGACAATATTTTTAATAGGTTGCTTTTTCTGATTGCAATAACAAAGGAAAGAGAAGTTAGCCTTTCTGAGAAATTGATTGATCATATTCTAGATTTATCAAATTCTAATTCAAAATTAGCTGAAAGTGTCATTGATTCTGTTATAGAATGTATTAATGGGGTAGAGAAACATCACAATATAAATCTATCTCGTGTTTCAATCCATCCTTATCTTACAGGGTTTCATGAATATACAAAAACAAGAGGTGACATCGGCAAGAAGGTATTGATTAGGAGCTATCATGAACCATATGGTTAAATTATGAAAGCTGAAAGGCATTATCAATCCTTGTGTCACACTTTTTCCCTCATAATTCCTTATCTAAGATCAGCCTTATATCACATATTGGCTCTTATGTACTGGAACGTAGAAAACAAATGGAGACCGAGTCTGCTGAAAATCTAATCAAATGGTTAAAAGGGTAAAAGTATAGATTGCTTCTCTAATAATTGGGATGTTAAAGTGAGGGATTCTTGAAATGAGAAACTGTAATGTCAGAAGTCTAAGACATGAATAACGAAAGAGTTATTAAATGAATTATAGTGAATTCAATATATAAATATGGAAATAGATTTTAGTAATCAAAATGCGTTGATCACTGGTGTAACTCGTGGAATTGGTAAACAGATAGTGGACTATCTATTTAGATTGGGAGCTAATCTTATACTCACGGGTACAAAGGATAAACGAAGATATGGTAGATGGTTATCTTAGAGCTCTTTCTAAAGATAAGAAGAGCATAGGCAATAATCTTGGTTGTATTCTGGTTAATGAACCTGGTTCTATGGGAAAGGAGCATATCCTACTCAACGATGAGCTGAAAAGCTTAATGCTATCCTACTTCAGAGTTATTACATAATTTATTATTATATGTGATTGTAAATTTATAACCATGTCAAAAGCTATACTATTTTTTGATGAACATATAAATATTAACGAACTAAAGAATATCAATAAGTTAGACAAAGTAGATATTTTTTCTTTAACTTCCAACTGGTCTATAATGGAAACCGTAAAAAAAGTAATTGCTTCTTTTAGTTTAGAAGGGCGTTTGTTAAATTCTTCAGGTCTAATTAATGAAGAGTTTGAGAAGATTAGAGAAAACGTGGCAGAATGGTCTGCAAATCTCGGAGAATATAGTATATGGAATAAATCAATAAAAGAATGGTTCCTCACTCCTGAAAATGAGGTTAGTACGTGGTGGTTTTCACTTTTGTCGGAAAAAAACAATCTAAAAACAGATATATTTTTTCGCCTTGCACAGATAAATGCAATGGAATCATTGCTGAAAAGAGGAGGATATAATTTCTGCTATTTTTCAATCTCTGAAGCTAAATTGAGGAAGGTTGTTAAGAGGGTGTGTGCTAAGCATTCTTTAGAGAATCATTTTATAAGTTCTAAATATACAGATGCTTATAATATAAGGGCAGTACTTATGAAATGTAAAGAAAGAATGGTCATTTTAGGTGATGTATTACATTCGTTGCTATGGTTTAGCGGTTGTATACTCAAAGGCCTTAAAGCAAAGAGCATTATGAGTGGCAAAGGAAAAAGAAAAAAAGAAAGTAATAAGCCACTTCTTTTTGTGAGTTATTTTCCGGCAGTTGATATGGCAGTAGCAGAAAGAGGTGTTTTTGTTAATAAATATGCGGTAGCCCTTCAAGAAAAATTGAGAGAGATGAACAAGCCGATTATTTGGCTTTTTATGTATGTTCCCATTTATGGATATTCATACAATGATGCATTAAAGCTGGGGAGAAACTTTGCATCTAATGGTGAAATAGTCTATTTTATGCAAGAGTTTATTTCAATTCGGCTTGTTCTGTATTGTTTATTTAGTTGGATAGTACAGCTTATTAAGTACCTTGTTATAACAAATCAGATTACACCTAAAGTTCTAACTGAGAACTTGACAATATTAGAATCAGAAATGTTCTTATACCCGTTGTGGCGCCAGTCGTTTGTGGGTGCGGCAGGTATGCAGGGGATTGTTTATTTTGAGTTATATAAGAAAATATTTGGTTTTTTTAAAGAGACATCTCACTGTATATATTATGCAGAAATGCATGCATGGGAAAAGGCGTTAAATGCCGCAAAAATGGTTGAAAATCAACGAATACAAACAATTGGATTTCTGCATTCCTCTTTTTCAAAATTTTTTTTCCCCTACTTTTATGATAAGAGAGAGACCTCCAATATTGGTAAAGTAACAGATTTGCCATTACCAGATATAGTTGCCTATAATGGTAAACTTATGCTCGATCTTTTGGCAAAATCAGGATATCAAAACCTTACCATGGTAGAAGCTATACGTTATGTGTATCTTGATGAAGTCTTTTCTACTTTACCTCAACCCCGAAGCAGTAATCCTTTATTATTGGTTGCAGGTTCTGTTGATAAAATAGAATCAACTAATTTGATTACTCTTGTTAATGCAGCTTTTCCAAAAGCTGAAACTTTTGATATTTGCTTTAAGGGGCATCCCTCATTACCTTTTGAAAAACTATTCGAAGAGGTTGGCATTGATATATCTGAAAGAGGATATATGATCAGCCATAACAATATATCAGAATGTTTGGACTCTGCATGGGCTGTTTTGGTACCATCAAGTACGGTATCTATTGAAGCTCTGGCTTTTGGTTGCGAAGTTATTGTTCCTGTTTTTTCGAATTCAATGCTTATGAACCCACTGGCTGATTTTAAAGAATTTTATCATAAAGTAACTTCTCCTGAAGAGCTTAAAGACACAATGTGCAAAATAGCCAATGGGTTTACATTACATAGCATTGACGAATATAGAGAATTTGTTAAAAAATGTTGGTGTATTGACCGAACACTGCCCAGGTGGACAAATCTTTTAAAGTCAAATGAATGATCTAATCGCTTTGTATTGCAAAGCTGTTAATATTTTTATTAATTGAGTACCTGTTATACCTCAGATCTCAAAAAACGGATAGTAGAACACCAATCAGGTATTTCAAAATCAACGAGTTTTTGTTTACCTGTGGAATTGGTATATTATGAATCTTCTCTCAACCGAAAAGATGCAATGGGGCGGGAGAAATACATGAAGACTACATGTGGTAAGTGGTATATTCAATATAGAACAAAGATCTATCTCAGGAATATCAAGAATATTACTTAACAGGGGTAAGAATGTTATGGCAGATTTTATTTCCAGGAAAACATTCAATACTGTAGTTCAACTTGAAAGAAGACTTAACTGCTAGTAACTATAGTATGGACGGCAGTATTTAGGTATGTTAAAATTGCAAGAAATAAAGCAAAAGCACTTAAAAACTGGAGGATTTGATGCAAGCAAAGCCGAGGTCTCCGCAGATGGAATTGTTCAAGCCACTCCTTAAGAAGATAATAAAACTGAACCACCCTTTATGCATTTAAGGAGAGAAAATAGAGTGGCATGAGTTTGATAATACCTTTGATCCACTATACTCTGATGGTAAAGGTAGGTCTGGCAAACCAACACGCCTAATGGTAGGACTCCACTACCAAAACACACATACAACTTAAGTGATGAGGAAGTAGTATCACAATGGTTAGAGAATCCATACTGGCAATATTTTTGTGGCAATGAATATTTTGAACATGATTTTCCAATAGACGCCAGTCTAATGACACGTTGGCGACAACATGTGTCGAGCGCAGGTATGGAAGAACTTCTGGAAGAAACGATCAAGGCTGGTTTAAAGGTAGGGGCTTTGAACAAGACAAGTATAAACAAACTCAATGCTATTTTATCTGGATGTGGATACAATATGAGGAAGCTCCTATCGGTGCATCTTTATTGTGTTTTTTTCTACAGGCAGAGATTGTCATTAACAAATAAAAGTGGTTAAAACCTAAACAGTATATCAGTCTAATCTATGGAAATACAACTTTCTCAGCGGCAACTACTTAACCACTCAACTAAACAGTAAATGATTAAAGCAATTATCTTCGATTTTGATGGTGTGTTAGTAGAGTCTGTTGATATTAAGACGCGCGCACTTGCGGAACTTTATAAAGAATATGGCAAGGAGATAATTGATAAAGTTGTCGCGTATCACCTAAAAAATGGGGGAGTATCTCGTTTTGAGAAGTTTAGGTACTATCACAATGTCCTGTTGGGCAAAAACATGTCTGAGGAACAAGAACGAGGACAGGGTCATCGTTTTTCTTCACTGGTAGAGGATATGGTAATAAAGTGCCCTTGGGTTACTGGCGCTAAGGAATTTTTAAATAAGTTTTATAAAAAAATAGATTTTCACATTGCTTCTGGCACACCGGATTCAGAACTTTTAAGAATTATCAAAAGTAGGAATATGTCCCATTATTTCATTACAATAAATGGCTCCGGAAGAAAAAAGGGTGAGATTATTTTAGATGTTCTAAATGAATATAACTATGATTCGAATATGGTTTATATGGTGGGAGATGCTTTATCTGATTATGAAGGAGCAATGGAAGCAAATATCTCGTTTGTAGGGCGTGTACCTGAAAACCAAAAAAATCCCTTTCCCCCTGGAATAATACAGACTGCCCAACCCTTTATTTATTTGAGTTCTCTTCTTTCGTGAATCTAAGGAATTCCTCAATTCATAAATTCTAATTTGTTGTCCTCATTCTCCCTTAAACCATTTTACTCCCACTGGGTATGAGAAAGAACAATTACTACTAATTTATAACATTACTTAACTGTGAACTGTAAAGTGATATGCGAGAAACAGACTATTATATAACTAAAATTAAGAAACTGGGTATAAAGAAAACTATAAATTTAGGATATAGTAAATTAATGTATTCCTTGTATCCTTCTATTATAAATGTTGAAATTATGAATAAATGTAATTTGAAGTGCAAGCATTGTAGGGTAACTTATCATGGAAATATAATGGAAGAAGTGGATCCTGGATTTTTAGATTATGCGTATTTTACTAAAATTATTGATCGCATTTCTCCTCTAATAAAGAAAGCTCACACCTTTCAATTTTCTACTGTTGAGCCTCTTTTTCATAAAGATATTTTTAAGATGATGGACTATGTGTCAATATACAATAAATCCATAGAATACCCTCTTTTATCTAATGGCATGCTTTTAACCGAGAAAAATATTAAAAAATTGTTGAAGAGAAATATCCCCTCTATATCTATTTCACTCGATGGTTGTAAGAAAGAAACAGTTGAGTCGTTTAAAACAAATACAAATTTTGATAGAGTTATTAGTAACATTAAACTGCTAAAAATGCTTTGTCAAAAAAAAATAGAAGTGTATGCTGTTTTTGTCGCAACAAGCAAAAATATTCATGAGCTTGTAGAGTATATCAGTTTTTGTAAAAATCTACACATTGATCGTATCCTGGTTAATGGGTTCGCAAGTCATTTGCCTGAAAACTCCCACTTGTATTTATATTCAAAACAAGGCAATCCTGAGGTTAATAAAATCTTTCGACTCGCTTACGATAATGCAAAAAAGCAAAATATTGACATAGAATTCCCGTCCCTTATAGCAAAACCTTCGGGATGTGGGATGCACATAAATATGAATATTAATGAAAAAGGAGATGTGTATCCTTGCATTATGTTAGCTCGCAAAACGCCTTTTGAGCTTTTTTCAAAGTCAGCTACGGTTAATCCTGTTATTTGGGGCAATATATTTGATGATGATCCTCTTTCAATATGGAGAAATAAGAAAAATATTCAGTTTAGAAAAATGTTAAAAAAAAAAGTAGTTCCAAATGAATGCTCTTTATGTGCTAATGCTTATGGTGTGATTTGTTCGAATAGGAATTCTAAAATAAAATAGGAAGTATAAAGTAAATTACACTCTTGCAGAGGAAATGATAGGTCTCGCCGCTAAAGCAGGGGGACAGTACAATATCTGATAAACATCAAATAGTAAATAAATACCAATAACCAAGCACAAAATACTTGGCAAACCAGTATTGGTCATTTGGGCGTATTAGTGATTTGATATTTGTTTGGGATTTATTATTTGAGATATAAGTTATTAATTCCAGGTTAGGATATAAGAGATTATTGTACTATTCATCCTGTCTAAAATTTCTTCTTTTCAATTAAGGAAAAAATGCAAAGGCCATTTATTTCGATAGTAATACCAACATACAATTCCGAAAACTTTATTGCTAAAACATTAGAGACTGTATTGTCACAGACATACAACAAATATGAAGTGATTGTTTCTGATGACGGTTCAACCGACAATACAGTTGAAACAGCCAGGGCTGTTTTTGATAGATATGGGCATGGAGAAAATAAGATTCTAATTAATTCACATGAAGGCTCAGGAGCCGCAAGGAATAAAGCAATCAAGAGTGCAAGTGGGGACTGGATTTCATTTTTAGATTCAGATGATCTTTGGAATCATAACAAGTTGGAATGTGTTGTTAGATACATTCAAAATAATGATGATATTGATTTGGTTTGTCATAGCTTAATTTCCGTAGACGAATCGAAAGAAAATCTAATGAATCCTACAAAATATTT
>Ga0187833_10002548_pt1 | contig 19397 bp, 17 predicted proteins | sample ETNtaG_37_FD_167968 | JGI IMG/M metagenome (GOLD analysis project Ga0187833, IMG submission 167968) | Marine microbial and viral communities from oxygen minimum zone, Eastern Pacific Ocean - ETNP2014_SV_400_PacBio MetaG (Illumina Assembly) | ecosystem: Environmental > Aquatic > Marine > Hypoxic...
GCCACCAGCACGATCCACATCTTCCATATGGACATCCGGTGTAGCAGGACTCACCTTACAAAGATAAGGTGTATTCTTTGAAATCTCATTTAATTCTGCTAGATCAAAATCAACATTAGCTTCGTGTGCAATTGCTAAAGTATGTAGGACAGTATTTGTACTCCCACCCATAGCCATATCTAGAGCGAATGCGTTTCGGATAGATTCTTTGGTAATGATGTCTCGCGGTTTTACATCATGGTTTACCATATTTAATATTTTTTCTCCAGCTTGTTTCACAAGTTCAAGGCGACCTTCATCAACCGCTAGAATAGAACCATTCCCGGGTAACGCAATGCCCAGGGCTTCCATAAGGCAATTCATTGAATTTGCAGTGAACATTCCCGAACAGGAGCCACAAGTGGGGCATCCTTCCTTTTCAATTTCTGTTAATTCTTGTTCAGAAATTGTACCGGCCTCAACCTTACCCACGCCTTCAAATACTGAAATCAAGTCAACCTTTTTCCCATCTACTTCTCCCGCTTTCATGGGACCACCGGAAACAAAGACAGTTGGAATGTTTATACGGACAGCGCCCATAAGCATACCGGGAACAATTTTATCACAATTGGTAATGCACAAGAGTCCATCCAAACGATGGGCCTCTGCCACTGTTTCCACCGAATCCGCAATCAATTCTCGACTGGGTAAAGAATATCGCATGCCAATATGCCCCATGGCAATTCCATCATCTACACCGATGGTGTTGAATTCAAATGGTATACCACCTGCGTCGCGAATAGCCTGTTTGGCAACTTTACCAAATTCTTGTAGATGGACATGACCAGGAATCAGATCAATATAAGAATTAGCAATCCCAATGAAGGGCCGCTCAAAGTCGGACTCTTCCTTTATGACACCTGTTGCACGTAAGAGGCTGCGGTGCGGTGCATGTTCAAATCCTTTTTTTATTGTATCTGATCTCATTTATGTTCTCATTTTTTAATTCTAATGGAAACACGTGTACCAAATCGTTCAGAATATATACAGGCAGGGTGTAGGAATTGTGGGGGAGGAATTTGTCTCCGCCGTCATCTTCGCCTACCATATTTTTTAAATAATCTGTCAGGCGATTTGGACGGCGAGTCCAATAATCACTAGAATCAATAAATCAATAAGTAGATTATTAATCTGAACTAGATTAATGTCAATACCAAGGGCAAATGGTTCATTCGCTATTTGTGTATTTTGTAATTTGTATTGATTATTCATTTTAGTTAACCATCTTCTCTTTGGAGAACTTGGGCGCGATATTACAGGAGATTAAAAAAAAGTACAATATTTTTTTCATTACATTACACTTAAGAATAATTTACTCCCGGTAATCTTGTAATTCCCGAGCAGATGGATCTATCACATCCGTCCATTTAGGCATCCAAAAGTGTGGGATTAATTTTTCATTCTCTCCAAAATAAGAATCAAACACTTTTCGGTAGTAATAGCTCTCTTTTAAAACAGGTGTACAATGGCTAATCGTTTTACTTTTTTGTTGAAATTCATTATCCGATATTTTTTTGTCAACATATGCTTGAATAATGTGATGCCAGGATTTCTTTTTGGCGCTGACACCATCAGAAAATGCACATTTCCGTCGCCATAATACTTCGTCAGGCAAGATTCCTTGGCCTTCAAATGCTTGTCTTAGTAAATATTTTTCTAACCGGTTTATGCCATCAAATGATTTTAATTCTGGAGGAATAGAAAGATAATATTTCACAAAAGCTTTATCTAAAAATGGTGTCCGCGCTTCCAATCCGTTTGAACTAATACTCCGATCAGACCGCAGCACATCAAAATAGTGAATCTCTTCTACCAGTTTTTCACTTTCCTTTTGTAGGTCTTTTGATGTTGGTGCATTCTTTAAATACACATAGCCACAACAGGCTTCATCGGCACCATCACCATTAAAGATCACCTTACAATCAGAATTTTCTGATATGTATTTAGAGACAAGATAATTGCCCACACTAGCCCTAACTGTTGTAGTATCATAAGATTCAATATTATAAATAACTGTTTCAATAGCATCTAAAAACTCATCTTCAGATACTTCGATCTGATGATGTTTTGTGTCCAAATGATCCGCCACAGTTTGTGCATATTCAAGATCAATACTCCCCGGAAGTCCAATAGAAAATGTATTGAGTTTTGGTCCTTCATAATATTTATTCACCAAGGCACAAATTAAACTTGAATCCAATCCGCCAGATAAGAGACACCCAATCTCACGTTCTGTCATGAGTCGTTTCTTGACTGCATCTGTTAATAAAGACCGAATTTTATCGCAAATATCTTCTTCACTGTGTTCCTGAATTTTTATTCCATTGTAATGGAAATAAGGGTTGAATGTATCTGGGCTGTCGGAGCACCACCAATTCCCTGGAGAGAATGGTATAATGTCTGAACAATGATTCACCAGGGGTTTTACTTCCGATGCAATCATAATCTCATCTCCATCTCTGCCCATAAACCCTGGTCGGACACCCATGGGATCTCGGCCAGCGAAAAGTAGGCCAGTATTTGCTTCGTGTATTACAAACATGAATACACCATCTAATTCTTTCACTGTTTTTTCAATACCAAATTTTTTAAACAGGAGTAAAATAATTTCACAATCCGAACCGGTCACCAAATTGAAACCATATTTGTCAGCCAGGTCTTTATAATTATAAATTTCGCCATTACAGATTAGAGTGAGTGAAGCATCATTTGGATGTTTCATGGGTTGATCACCCATTTCTGTTGTACCCATAATTGCTAATCGATGGAACGCAAATAACACATCATTCCCAATCATTTCATGGTGTGTATTATCGGGGCCACGATAACCGATCCGGTTAATATCAGGTTCCAATGAATCCCAATCTTGTTTTTGCCCTTTGTATAAAAATATGCCACACATAATTTTTACTTCCTTTTATTTGATATAAAAAAAAACCCCCAAGAATTGAAATCCTTGGGGGTTTTTATTAAAGCTTAACCTTATGGTTACAAAGCTTCGCCCCCACTCATATTATTATTGTTATTAAACAAAGTGTTAAACTGAATCATTTTATTAGGGCGCTTCCGCCATAAGATATTTTTTAATTCCATGATCAATTTTATGAATAAATTTTAGTAATACCAATAATAAGATTTACTTTTTTACTATTCTCTAATAATATCATTAATTTTATTAGTCAATTTCAGGCATCAATAAACGTATTTAATTAGTATTAATATGAAAATTCTCAAATTTGGCGGATCATCTGTAAAAACGACCGAACGAATTGAACAGGTGGTGCAGCTTATTTCGTCTGAACATCCATGCGGTGTAGTTGTATCTGCGTTTGGTGGCATTACGGATCAACTCATTCAATTAATCGCATATGCGGAACGGGGCGCTGATTATAATAATGATTTACAATTGTTTTTCGATAGACATCGGAAAACTATTCATGATCTTCATATTGAAAAAGAACTATTGTTTAATACTGTCCAAGAAATAGAAAATGAATTAAGTGTTACATTAAGCACAATTGCCAACCAGAAAAAATGTACACCGCAATTAAAAGATGCGGCACTAAGTGTTGGTGAGCAATTATCTGCAAATATTATTACGGAAGCATGTATCGAAAAAGGAATAAACGCAACATATTTGGATGCTCGAAAAGTTATTTTAACAGATGATCATTTCGGAAGTGCATTTGTTCATTATCAAAAATCTTATAATAATATTCGTAATGAATGGAAAGATGAATCAAAAACAAGGATAATTACTGGATTCATTGGTGCCACTGAATCAGGAGAAACAACCACTTTTGGAAGGAGTGGTTCAGACTATACCGCATCCATTTTTGGTGCAGCTTTAGATGTAAAAGAAATAGAAATCTGGACTGATGTAAACGGTATTTTATCTGCAGACCCCAATGTGGTTTTTGATGCAAAAACCATTTCTCATATTACGTATGAAGAAGCCATGGAACTGGCTCATGCAGGGGCAAAAGTCATTTTCCCCCCCACCATGATTCCTGCTTTATATAAATCTATTCCCATCCGCATTAAAAATACATTTGAACCAGACAATCCAGGGACGGCTATTACACAGGATCGTTTAAGGGATGATCATTTTGCCGTGGGTATTTCATCTTTATATAATGTTTCCCTAATCCGATTCCAAGGAGCCGGTATGGTGGGACGTTTTGGAGTGATTGGTCGGGTATTTGATGCATTGGCCAAAAAGAAAATAAATATTATTCTTGTGTCTCAAGTGTTTAGTGAACATTCCATTTGTTTTGCCATCCAACCTGCAGAAGTTGATTTGGCTGAATCGCTTTTGAAGGAAGAATTTTCGTTTGAACTGAAAAATCATTTTATCGATTCTATTAAAATTGAGAATGATCTTTCTCTCATTGCTGTTGTGGGTGAAGGCATGCGCCATACACCTGGAATTTCCGGAAAACTATTTAGCGTCCTTGGCGAAAAAAATGTAAATGTGATTGCTATTGCTCAAGGATCTTCGGAAAGAAACATATCCTTTATTATAAAAAATGATGAAGTCAAATCAGCCATTCGATCTTTGCATCAATATATTTTTTCAGACAATGCTATTATTAATGTATTTATCGCTGGGGTTGGTTTGGTTGGTTCAGATTTAATAAGGTTAATCCAGGATAATAATTCCATAAATATATGCGGTATAATGAATAGCCAAAAAATGATTTTGGATTCTAGTGGATTAGATTCGCAACATTATATGGAAGAATTAGCAAATGGCGATTCAGCTGATTTGGAATCATTTATTTCTTCCGCATCTCAATCTCTGAACGCTGTATTTGTGGATGTAACATCATCGCCGGTAATCGCAGAAAAAACAGCAAACATTCTTAAAAAAGGAATTTCTGTTGTATCTGCTAGCAAACTAGCCAATGCCATGAATCAGGATTATTATGATTCGATTCGTGAGAATTCGGAAGCCGCTGGTGCTCTATTTAAATATGAAACAAATGTTGGCGCAGGGCTCCCAATTATTGAGACATTACATACTTTAATAAACACAGGCGATACGATTAATAAAATTGAAGGAATTATGTCTGGAACATTAAGCTATTTATTCAGCCAATTTGATGATTCTATTCCTTTTAGTGAATTAGTAAAAAGTGCTCAGGAAAACGGGTATACTGAACCGGATCCGAGAGATGACTTAAATGGTGTGGACGTGGGAAGAAAGATTCTCATTTTAGCCCGAGAGACTGGTGCACAATTAGAGTTTGATGATGTATCTATTCAAAGCTTGATTCCAGAAAATATGGATCCGGCATTTTCCGTTGATGAATTTTTAGAGCAATTATCCAAATATGATGACAAATTTTTAAACATGTATACTTCAGCTTCCCGGGAAGATAAGATGCTGCGATATATAGCCACCTGGGATGGTCAAAATGCAACAGTGGAATTGAAAGCAGTAGGAATTAAAAACCCTTTTTATCACCAAAATGGACGAGAAAATTTTATTGTGTTTACAACCAAAAGATATAAAGATACACCCATGATTATTAAAGGGCATGGCGCCGGAGCTGAAGTCACAGCCGCTGGTGTTTTAGGAGATATTTTAAAATGTCAGTAGAAAAAAATATTAAAGTAAGTGTTTTGGGTGCTACTGGAATGGTTGGGCAAAATTGCTTACGATTATTGGAAAACCATCCATGGTTTCACGTTATAGATGTAGCTGCTTCCGAGCGTTCCTCCGGAAAAACGTACCGAGAAGCAACGGATGGCAAATGGGTTATGGAAACCCCGATACCTGATACCATTTCTGGCTTAATTGTTCGTAATGTGCATGATTTTGAATCGATCCCCGAGGAAGTAACCTGTGTATTTTCTGCGTTAGGCTTGCAAGAAAAACAAGATACACGTGATTTTGAATTTGGGTATGCTCAAAAAGGATATGCTGTTATTTCCACTAGTTCTGCAAATCGTCAAACCCATGATGTGCCTATGATCATTCCTGAAATAAATGCCCATCATGCAGACGTGATTCCTATTCAACAAAGGAATCGAAATTTACCAGGTTCTGGGTTTGTAGCAGTTAAACCTAATTGTTCAATTCAATCCTATATTGTTGTATTAGAAGCATTAAAACAAGCAGGGTTTCCAGTGGATCGCGTACAAGTGACTACCCTGCAAGCATTGTCAGGTGCCGGCTACAAAGCATTAACCAATCCAGATTTAAAAGAGAATGTGGTTCCCTATATTGGCGGAGAAGAAGAAAAGACAGAAAAAGAACCATTAAAAATATTTGGGGAAGTAACGGAAAACGGCATTGAACAATCCACGGGAATAAATATAAATGCAGTATGTACACGTGTGCCAGTAGTGGATGGACATACAGCTGTAGTGCATATTGGATTTGTTGAAATTGTCCCCACTATAGATGAATTCAAATCAATTATGTCTTCATTTACAGCAGAGCCACAATCATTGCATCTGCCATCAGCGCCAAAGATTCCTATTGTCGTTTTGAATGAAATAGATCGTCCCCAACCCAAATTAGATCGAGATTTAGGGAATGGCATGACTGTAACTGTAGGACGAATAACGGAAGATACATTTTTTAATATTCGATTTATTGGGTTGTCGCATAATACAGTTCGTGGCGCAGCTGGTGGTGCGATTCTTATGGCAGAGCTTCTTGTTCAAAAAGGATATATCCATGTTGAATAATTCAATTCGAGTCCGGGCAACGGCTTCAGTAGCTAACGTTTCTTGCGGTTTCGATTGTATTGGTTATGCCATTACAAAACCCGGCGATATTGTAACAATTGAAAAACAGGATCAACCGGGAATAGAAATTTCAATGTCCGGAATAAAATATGAATCTATCCCGGTTGATCCTGAAAATAATACTGCAGGAAAAGCCATTTTATCTCTTCTTGATACTTTAGAGAATAAGCAGGGATTTAAGGTTCATATTGAAAAAGGGATTCCCCCAGGAAGCGGGATTGGTTCCAGTTCTGCCAGTGCGGCGGCGGCTGTTGTGGGTGTAAATGAATTATTGAATAAACCACTCGAAAATAGTGAATTACTGGTTCATGGCATGGCAGGAGAAGCTGTGGCATCGGGTGGATTTCATGCAGATAATATTGCACCGGCACTTTTCGGTGGCATCATCTTAATCCGCAGTTATGAACCTTTAGATATTCTGAATTTGCCGGTACCAAAAAGTTTATTCAGTACAGCCGTATTACCTGATTTTATCGTGAATACTCTGGACGCACGGCGTATGCTACCTAAACGGGTTCCTTTAAAATCTGCAGTAGAACAGGCCGGAAACCTGGCGGGTTTTACTTTGGGACTTCATGAATCAGATTTTGATTTATTGGGCCGTTCCATGGTGGATCTTTTCGCTGAACCGATTCGAGCAGAACTCATCCCCGGTTACAACTCGGTTCGACAATCTGCAATGGATGCGGGGGCAATCGGCTGCGGAATCTCTGGCTCTGGGCCTGCTCTTTTTGCTTTATCCGATTCATTGGACATAGCAAAACAAATCGGGGCAACCATGGTGGATTCATTTAATATAGCAGGACTTAAGAGCACAGCCTACAGCACACCTATTCACACAAAACCACCGGAAATATTGGACTGATACTTGCGCTTTTACAGTACAAAAGGAAACGCTATTTCAGTTGGATTCAAGGATGCATTGTTCCATGGGTTAGCACCGGACGGTGGCCTTTATATGCCGGAGACTATTCCTCACTTAGGGATTGACTTTTTTAAATCTGATTTAAGCTACTCCGAATTAGCTGTTGGTATGATTCATCCATTCACGAAAGATGATTTAACACACGCTCAACTAACTGACATTTGTGAATTGGCATTTGATTTTCCTCTTCGAATTAAAGAATTAAATAAAACCGATTCTGTACTGGAGTTATTCCATGGGCCTACATTCGCCTTCAAGGATTTTGCTGCTCGGTTCATGGCTCGAACCATGTCTTATTTTCTTAAAAACAACGATAATGAGCTAACAATTTTAGTAGCTACATCCGGCGATACTGGGAGTGCCGTTGCAAACGGGTTTTTTAACGTAGATGGCATTAATGTTATCATTCTTTATCCTTCCAATCGAGTAAGCGCTATTCAGGAAAAACAACTCACAACTCTGGGCGGAAATATTACTGCTTTGGAAATAAACGGCTCCTTTGATGATTGCCAGCGAATGGTTAAAGCTGCTTTTCAAGATATCGATTTGCGAAATTGTTTATCTTTAAGTTCTGCTAATTCGATAAATATGGCTCGCCTCCTTCCACAGTCTGTTTATTATTCATGGGCGTGGAAATTATGCGGGAAGAACAAACCTATCATATTCAGTGTTCCCAGTGGGAATTTTGGAAATTTAACCGGTGGACTATTGGCAAACCGAATGGGCGTTCCAGTTGAGAATTTTATTGCTGCGACGAATGCAAATGATACTTTTCCACACTTTTTAAGCAGTGGTACAATTCAACATCAAGATGCTGTACAAACAATATCCAATGCAATGGATGTGGGTGTTCCCAGTAATTTAGATCGAATACAAAACTTGTTTCATGATGATGTAAACCAAGTAAAATTGGATATTGCCAGTTGGAGCTTTCCTGATAAAGATACAAAAGAATCTATTCGAAATATCCAAAATGAGTTTGGCTATTTGATTGATCCCCACACCGCAGTTGGTGTTTTGGGATTAAATAAATATAGAAATGAAACAAATTCTAAAACAAAGGGTGTGGTTTTATCTACGGCGCATCCGGGGAAATTTGCAGATGTGATTGAACCCATCATTGGAAACAAGACAGCCCTACCTGATTCATTACAAATTGCCATGAAAAAAGAAAAAAATTCCATTAAAATGCCCAAGAAATTTTCTGACTTAAAAGAATATTTACTTGCAGTCTGATTAGCTATACCAAAGGAACTCTTATGAAATTTGATACAAAAGTTGTCCAAGCAGGCATAACACCTGACCCCACCACCGGCGCTATTTTACCGCCTCTATACCAAACAGCCACCTACGTTCTTGAAGAAGTAGGCAAGGATAAAGGATTTGATTATACCCGATCATCCAACCCCACACGACAAGTGATGGAAGAAATATTAGCCGTTCTCGATGGTGGAAAATTTGGTATAGCATTCGCCAGCGGCATGTCGGCTGTAGATAGTTGTATGAGACTCTTGAAAGCCGGTGATCACGTAATTTGCTCTGATGATGTTTATGGTGGCGTATCCCGGCATTTCAACCAAATTCTGGTGAATTATGATCTTCATTTCACCTATGTGGATTCTTCAAATTCCGCCAATATTGAAAATGCAATTCAATCGAATACAAAATTAATTTGGATAGAAACGCCTACGAATCCACTCTTGAAAATCACTGATTTAGAAGCGGTGGGGAATATTGCAAACAAACATAACATCCTTTTTGGGGTGGATTCCACTTTTGCCACACCGGTTTTTTTACGACCATTGGAATTTGGCGCAGACCTGGTTATGCACAGCACAACAAAATATTTAAGTGGACATAACCAGCTTATTGGCGGTGTGGTTATCACCAATCAGGAAGATTTATTTGACCAATTGAAATTTGTCCAAAAATCCATTGGTGCTGTGCCGGGACCCTTCGATTGCTGGCTCACAATCCTGGGAATCAAAACGCTTGATCTACGGATGAAAAAACATGATTCCAATGCGCAGACTGTTGCGGAGTATTTAGAAGCTCACCCAAAAGTTTTATCAGTCACTTATCCGGGACTCCCATCCCATCCAGCCCATGAAACGGCGAAAAAACAAATGTCCGGATTCAGTGGTATGATTTCTTTTGAATTGACCGGCGGCATCCCCGCAGGTAAAATTGTGATGAATTCTGTAAAACTTGCAAAACTGGCGGAAAGCCTTGGATCAGTGGAAACCATGATCACCCATCCTGCTACCATGACTCATGCAGATGTTCCAAAAGATGAACGAGAAGCCCGAGGGCTCACAGATGGCTTGGTCAGATTATCTGTAGGAATTGAAAATCCAGATGATATTATAGCAGATTTGGAGCAGGCTTTAAATCGAGTTTAATTAATTCAAATTTGTAAATTTTATTATGCATTCAAAAGAAAAAATAATTGTGCTCCGAAATAAAATTGACTTACTTGATGAGCAAATGCTGGATCTGCTGGTACAGCGTTTTTCTGTTTCTAGGGAGATAGGCGAAATTAAAGCATCCGGCGGCATCAATATTGGGGACCCAAACCGCGAACAGGAAATCATTGATCGTCTTGCTGAAAAACTGGAAGGCAAAATGGAGAGAAATGATATTGCCGCCATTTTTGGACCTATATACCACATTTCAAAAAAATTGCAAAAGAAAAAAAATTAAGTTGGTTCCCATTCATTCCTATCCTTAATTTTTCCGGTCATGAATAACATGAATACAAAATATTTTTATAGCTGGTATTGGTTTTTTAACCGAGAAGGGGTTTCATAGTCCCAGCGATACCTGTACATGCTGACTATACTTAAACCCCGATAATTTCGGGGTTTTTTTTTGCTCAAAATGGATAAAACACAACTCACATTCAACAAATTTCAGGACCTGGCTCGGGGGTGTACAACCGTCCCCGTATATAAACGAATCCTGGCAGATCTACTTACACCGGTAGCTGCATGGGTGCATTTATCTCAAAAAGCAGAATATGCTTTTTTATTAGAGTCGGTAGAAAAAGGCAATCAATATTCACGGTATTCTTATGTGGGAATCAATCCGCAGAAAATTCTTATGCATAACAATGGCAAAACTACCATCACTGAAAATGGAAAAACCATTGATCTTGACACACCCTTTCTTACTTTACTCCGGGAAATTCAATCCCATTATAATATGACAAAATTGCCGGGAATTCCGTCTTTCACCGGTGGGCTGGTAGGCTACCTTGGTTATGAAACCATCGCTTGGGTAGAAGATATTCCAATCCATGATGAATCCGATTTAGATGTTCCTGATTCTGTTTTCATGCTATTTGAAGATATGATCGCCTTTGACCATTTGAAGGGATCGGCGCTGGTGATTTCCAATGTAAATGTGGATTCAGATCGTGATTTGAAAGAACAATTTGATGAAGCCCATGAAAGAGTTGATTCTATCGGAGAATCACTCCATTCAGATGTGGAGTACCAAACACCGATCCGTGTGGAAAAAAGCACAGTGTCTTCCAATTTTAATCAGGATGTATTTGAATCAGCCGTACTGAAAGCAAAAAAGCACATTGTGGCTGGAGATATTTTTCAGATTGTTTTGAGTCAGCGCTTCAAACGAAAAACATCGGTAGGGGCAACCACTCTTTACCGTGCACTTCGGACAATCAATCCATCGCCCTATATGTTTCATTTAAAGATAAACAATTTTGATATTATTGGCGCTTCTCCGGAATTATTGGTAAAAGTTGAAGATGGTATCGTGGAAATCCGTCCCATTGCAGGGACCCGTCACCGTGGTGTAACAGAAGCAGAAGATCAAGTATTGGCCGATGATTTGATGAGTGATGAAAAAGAATGTGCCGAACATTTAATGTTATTGGATTTGGGGCGAAATGATGTAGGACGTGTATCCGAATATGGTTCCGTAACTATTCCAGAAAATATGAAGATTGAGAATTATTCCCATGTAATGCATATTGTTTCTGATGTAAAAGGGAAGTTGGCTAAAGATAAGGACCCTTTCGATGCCCTCATGAGTGGCTTTCCCGCAGGCACTGTTACCGGTGCGCCTAAAATTCGAGCCATGGAAATCATTCATGAATTAGAGCAGGAGCGCAGGGATATTTATTCCGGCGCCGTTGGTTTTTTTGACTTTACGGGTAATGTGAATACTTGCATTGCCATCCGCACCATGCTCTTGAAGGATGGCTCTGCGTATTTTCAGTCTGGCGCTGGCATTGTACACGATTCAGATCCGACTAAAGAATTTGAAGAAACTGTAAATAAGGCAAAAGCCATCATGGCAGCGATTGATTTTGCAGAAAATGGGCTGGTCTCATGATTTTAGTTATTGATAACTACGATTCATTCACCTATAACCTGGTACAATACATTGGCCCTATCAACTTAAATGTGAAAGTAGTGCGGAATGATCAGTTTAAATTGGATGATATTAAACAGTGGGATCCATCCCATATAGTTATTTCTCCTGGTCCTGGTCGCCCGGAAGATGCAGGACATTCAATTGATGTGATAAAAAAATATGGAGCGTCTATTCCCACTCTTGGTGTTTGCCTTGGGCATCAGGCAATCACTGTAGCATATGGTGGGACAGTAATTCATTCATCAGAAATTGTCCACGGAAAAACAGCAACCATTCAAAATATTGGGTCAACTTTATTTAACGCACTAGGTAATTCTTTCACGGCAACCCGCTACCACTCTTTGGTTGCAGAACGAGACAGTTTACCTAAAGATTTAAAAATTACTGCCGAATTAGAAAATGGACTTATCATGGGGATCGAACATGAAATTCATCCGGTTTTCGGGGTTCAGTTCCACCCTGAATCGATTGCCACAGAGTATGGGATACAAATAATAAAGAATTTTTTAGAGATAAAATAATGAAACAAATATTAGAACAAATACTTGATAAACAAAATCTCACTCGAGATGAAGCATTTAATGTAATGTTCTCTATAATGTCAGGTGAATTTGATGACCCGCAAATTGCCGGTTTTCTTATGGCGCTCCGAGCAAAAGGTGAAACTGTGGATGAAATCACCGGATTCGCCCAGGCAATGCGAGACATAATGGTTACTGTACCCTTAGATTTCCCCGCTATCGATATGTGTGGAACGGGTGGTGATGCATTGGGTACTTTTAATATTTCTACTACTGCTACTTTTGTTGTTGCCGGTGCCGGCGTTCATGTAGCCAAACACGGGAACCGTTCAATGACATCAAAATCTGGTTCGGCTGATGTGCTCCAGGCATTGGGAATTGCCATTGATAAATCAGTGGAAGAGTCCACAAAAGATATCGAAGAGATTGGATTGGGATTTATGTTTGCACCGGCCTACCACCCTGCAATGAAACATGCCATCGGTGCTCGGAAAGCATTGGCCACTCGAACAGTTTTTAATATTTTAGGCCCACTCTGTAATCCCGCCGAAGTAAAGGCCCAGGCCATGGGAATTTTTCATCCGGATTTAACTGAAGCTCAAGCCCATGTATTAAAAGCACTTGGTTCGACAGATGTAATGGTTTTTCATGGACGTGACGGATTGGATGAAATTTCCACAACTGACACAACCAAAATCAGTCAAATGCAAAATGGTGAGAATATAAATACTTATGAATTTGATTCAATCGAGTTAGGTTTAAATCGCGTTTCATTGGATGAACTTCAAGGCGGCGAACCCATTGAGAATGCTGAAATAATAAAATCGATTCTTAATGGCGAAAAAGGACCAAAACGAGATATTGTATTGCTCAATGCCGCTGCTGGGATCGTTGTGGGCGGGCAAGCTGAAACCTTAAACGATGGATTGGAATCGGCAAAAGAGTCTGTGGATTCAGGCGTGGCGCTTAACATATTAAACCAATTGGTTGGATGAATATTTTAGAAAAAATATTAAACGTAAAACGTCAGGAAATTCAACAAATCAAAGATTTGGATTTTGGAGAAATGGTTGGCCAAAGTCGTAGCCTTAAAGATGCCCTTTCCAAACCGGGGATTTCTGTCATTGCAGAGATAAAAATGAAATCACCAAGTGAAGGTGAAATATTTCCTAATGCTGATCCTGCTCAAATTGCTAAAGGTTATGAATCGGCAGGTGCAGCGGCCATTTCTGTACTGACAGATCAATCCTTTTTTGGAGGCAGTTTGGATATTCTCCAATCTGTCCGGAATGCGGTTTCTATTCCAGTAATTCGTAAAGATTTTATTATTGATCAAAAGCAAATATCAGAAACAATTCATTATAATGGAGATGCCTTTTTACTCATTGCTGATGCACTGGATCAAGATTCATTGCATCAATTAATGAATATCGGGAAAGGGACAGGATTGGAATTTCTCGTAGAATACCACGCTGAAAAACATGCTGAATTTATTTTTGCATTGAATCCAGAAATTGTAGGAATCAACTGTCGAAATCTCAAAACAATGTCAACTGACATTACGTATTTTGAAAAAATGATTTCATCTTTACCATCAAATTCTGTGAAAGTTGCAGAAAGTGGAATTCACACTTCTGATGATTTAGAATATGTTTCTGATTTAGGTTACGATGCAGCACTCATTGGCACATCGCTCATGAAAACAGGCAATCCGGAAAAAGCTTTGGAAACATTGCTTGGAAAACTCTCATGATTCCAACCAAAATTTGCGGTATTACCAATTTAGTCGATGCAAAAGTAGCAGTAGAAAATGGCGCATCTGCAATTGGATTTATTTTTTATGAAAAGAGCCCAAGAGCCATTTCTATTGAAAATGCAAAATCAATATCGAAGCAACTATCCTATTCTGTTGTTCTTGTGGGTGTGTTTGTGAATCAAAATAAAGATTTTATTGATAAAACAATTTCAGAAGTTCAATTAAATATGATTCAACTTCACGGTGATGAATCATCAAATTTTTGCAATCAATTTGATGTGCCTGTTTTAAAAGCGGTACGCATAAAAAATGAAGCCAGTTTATCTGTCATGGACCAATATAATGTGGCTGGGTTTTTGTTGGATACTTTTTCCAATAAACAATATGGTGGAACGGGAGAAACATTCGATTGGTCATTAATAAATGATCAAATAGACACCCCCATTATTCTTTCCGGTGGGCTCAACCCAGATAATATTTTAGATGCGATTGATTCTGTAAATCCAGCAGCGATTGATGTAAATAGTGGTGTTGAATTATCACCTGGAAAGAAAGAACACCAAAAAATTAATTTACTTTTTGAAAATTTAAAAAATACAAACACGTCAGGGTTCCATTTTGGATAAACAATTTAAAGATTACAATCTCCCCGATGAACGAGGACACTTTGAAAAGTTCGGGGGCAAGTTTGTACCGGAAACACTCATCCCTGCTTTGGAAGAACTTGAAAATTATTACAAAGTCGCAAAAAATGATGAATTATTTCAAGATGAATTAAATGGCCTATTGAATAATTATTCCGGACGTGAAACACCTCTTTATTTTGCTACACAACTATCAGAAGAATTGGGATTCAACGTGTGGCTCAAGCGTGAAGATTTGAACCATACCGGTGCTCATAAAATCAACAATGCACTTGGTCAAATTTTGTTAGCGAGACGTATGGGGAAAAAACGAATTATTGCGGAAACTGGCGCAGGTCAGCATGGCGTTGCCACAGCAACCGTCGCCGCATTGTTTGGATTAGAGTGTATTGTTTATATGGGAAAAGAAGACATTCGCCGTCAAAAACTCAATGTATTTCGTATGAATTTATTGGGCGCCGAAGTTCGTCCCGTTTCGTCTGGAAGCATGACATTGAAAGATGCCACCAACGAGGCAATTCGAGATTGGGTTACGAATGTTGAATCCACATATTATTTAATCGGCTCAACAGTAGGCCCCCATCCTTATCCCATGCTGGTGCGAGATTTTCAATCCATCATTGGTAAGGAAGCAAAAGTACAATTTGTGAAACAATCGGGAAAAGCATTACCAAACTGGCTAGTGGCTTGTATTGGTGGTGGCTCAAACGCCATGGGCTTATTTTATCCCTTTATCAAAGATGATATAAAAATTGTAGGTGTAGAAGCTGCTGGAAAAGGATTGGAAAGTGGCGAGCATGCAGCCACGTTATCAAAAGGAGATTTTGGTGTGTTGCATGGAGCTGCCAGCACTTTACTCCAGAATGATGATGGGCAAGTAACGCTACCCCATTCCATTTCTGCTGGCCTAGATTATCCTGGAATTGGACCAGAGCACAGTTATCTCAATGAATCCGGACGAGTACAGTATTTTTCTGCAACAGATACAGAAGCATTGGATTCTTTTCAATGGCTTTCAGAGAAAGAAGGTATTTTACCTGCATTAGAATCAGCTCATGCATTAGCGTATTTACGTCAGGATAATAATGGGATTGAACCCGGAGAACACATTATTCTTTGTTTATCAGGACGCGGGGATAAAGACGTTCATACTGTAGCAGAAGCGCTGGGGATAAACTTATGAACCGCATCCAAAAACTATTCAGCGAACCGAGAGAAAAGCTCATTCCATTTCTTACTGCCGGCTACCCAGAATTGGGATTAACAGTAGACTTAGTTTGTGCAGCTGCCGATGGCGGAGTAGATATGATTGAAATTGGTATCCCTTTTTCTGATCCACAAGCAGATGGTCCTATTATTCAAGCATCTAGCCAACAAGCATTGGATAATGGAATAACACTCAAAATAATATTTGAGCAAGTAACTGAGATCCGCAAGAGAACAGATGTACCCATTGCACTTATGGGTTATTATAATCCAATTTTAAAAATGGGGCATGAAAAATTTCTGGATTATTGTATATCATCAGGTGTTGACGGGCTCATTTTGCCAGATTTACCCTTAGAAGAAGCAGAATCCTTTTGTGAATTAGCAAAGTCTAAAGGTATTTCTCCCATTCTATTGGTGGCACCAAATACGCCGAATGAACGCATCCGAAAAATATCAGAATTGGCAGGTGATCTCATTTATGCTGTAAGTATTTTGGGAATCACCGGAAATGATTTGGCATCAAAGGAGGCATTGCAAGAATATTTGAATCGTGTTCGAGAAAATAGTGTTACTCCATTTGTGGTGGGTTTCGGAATCAGTACCCGAGATGATGTGGTTTGGTTTAATAAGCATTCAGATGGTGCTGTGGTGGGATCTGCCATTATTAAGAATATGAATGGAAGTTCAAGTCCAGTAGAAAATACAAAAAGTTTAATTCAAGGTTTAAAAGGAATAATATCATGACAATAGGAATCCAAGGAGGAAAAGGCAGTTTTTCAGAACAGGCGGCTCACAATTTTGCCAATAATCACGGACTTGAAGGTGCAGAAATTGTTTACCAAATTTCATCAGAACACGTATTAGCTGGTGTTGAAAATGGCGAAACAAATTATGGTATTTTTGCCATGGAAAACGCACAAGGCGGTGTTGTAATTGAAAGTGTTGAAGCGCTGGCAAAATACAGATGCAACATTGTTGAAATGTTTCATATTCCCATTATCCAAAACTTGTTAGGACTCGCCGGAATGCATGTAGGAGATGTGACAGAAATTCATTCTCACCAGCAAGCGCTGCGGCAATGTAAGGATTATTTGAGTGAGCATTTCTGGACGCGACCTTTGATTGAAGATGATGATACAGCAGAAGCTGCACGTAGACTTTCCGAAGGAAAGCTCCCACCCACTGCTGGAGTAATAGCCAACAAGGCTTGTGCAGATTTGTACAATTTGGATATTCTTCAGGAAAGCATCCATGATCTAAAACATAATCTGACCTTGTTCCTCGGGGTAAATAGACTGGGAGATTCATGAATAGCATCGGTATTATCGGGTTTGGCAGATTTGGAAAAGTATTGGCCAATATTTTACAAAAAGGATTCGCCATTAAAGCCTACGATCCGAAACCCATTGGGGAATTCCCCGGTGTGGAATTCACGGATCTGGAATCTTTATTGAAGGAAAAGATAATTTTTGTTGCTGTGCCGATTCGCCACTTTGAATCTCTGGTGAAAGAAATTTCTCCACATCTTTCAGAAGGAACAACCATAATTGATGTGTGCTCTGTTAAAACGCATCCCGCTAAAATCATGGAAAATAATCTTTCTGAAAATATTGGCATCATTGCAACACACCCCATGTTTGGACCTGATTCATTCATCTCCAATAATCGTCTAAAAATGATGATGAATAATACGAGAGATGCCCACGATCAATTTAATTTCTGGCGCCAATTTTTTACGGATCAGGGCATCGATGTGATGGAAATGTCTCCAGATCAGCACGATCGCATGGCGGCTCAAACCCAGGGTGTGACTCATTTTCTAGGACGAATGCTGAAGGAATATGGCATCCGGAAAACAACCATAGATACTCAGGGATTTCGTGATCTTTTGGATTTAGTAGATCAAACCTGTAACGATACTTGGGAGCTTTATACAGACCTACAACTTTATAACCCTTATACAGATGATATGATAGACAAACTTAAACTAGCGACGGCATCTTTGGATAATCGCCTAAAGGAATTACAAAATGTGGCAGACTGACAGCTGGCGGAATTTTACCGCCAAACATATTCCGGATTACCCCGATCAAAACCATTTATCTGAAGTTGAAAAAACTCTTGGAAATTTTCCACCACTCGTATTTGCGGGAGAAGTTCGTTCTCTAAAACGATCACTTGCTGATGTGGCTGAAGGGAATGGCTTTCTGCTCCAAGGTGGTGATTGTGCTGAAAGTTTTTCTGAATTTCATGCGGATAATATTCGCGATACTTTTCGGGTTATTCTTCAGATGGCGGTTATTCTTACATCCGGGGCAAATTTACCAGTGGTCAAACTCGGTCGCATGGCAGGCCAATTTGCCAAACCTCGATCCAGTCCTACTGAAACAAACGATGGTGTTGAGCTACCGAGTTATGCAGGCGATATTATTAATGATATTCATTTTAAACCTGATAATCGCCAGCCCAACCCAGAGCGAATGTTAAAAGCATATTCTCAAGCAGCATCTACCTTGAACTTGCTTCGGGCTTTTGCAGATGGCGGTTATGCAGATCTGCGTCATGTGAATTCCTGGAATATGGGGTTTGTAAAAAGCGGTCCCCAAGGTGAACGGTATCGCCACTTGGCTCATCAGATTCAAGAAAGCTTGAATTTTATGGATGCATTAGGAATTAATTCCAATAATACACCTCAACTTCGCCAAGTACATTATTATACGAGTCATGAAGCACTTCTACTGCCCTACGAAGAAGCATTAACACGAATCGATTCAACATCAGGTGATGTATATAACACGTCTGCTCATTTTGTATGGATCGGAGATCGAACGCGATTCAAAGATAGCGCTCATGTGGAATTTTGTCGCGGAATAAAAAACCCCATTGGTATCAAATGTGGTCCATCCCTGGATCTAGGCGAATTGATTGAACTGCTGGATATATTAAATCCCAATGATGAAGCAGGAAGGATTACGCTCATTACAAGATTTGGTCATGATAAAGTGGAGAATTATTTACCAAGATTGATACAAAAAATTCAGACTGAAAACCGGACAGTTGTTTGGTCCTGCGATCCCATGCATGGGAATACAATTAAAAGCAGCAATGGTATTAAGACTCGACCGTTTGATCAAATT
>Ga0187833_10002550_pt1 | contig 19393 bp, 17 predicted proteins | sample ETNtaG_37_FD_167968 | JGI IMG/M metagenome (GOLD analysis project Ga0187833, IMG submission 167968) | Marine microbial and viral communities from oxygen minimum zone, Eastern Pacific Ocean - ETNP2014_SV_400_PacBio MetaG (Illumina Assembly) | ecosystem: Environmental > Aquatic > Marine > Hypoxic...
ATCGTTTGTTTCTGGAGGCCGTATTGTGGCGGGTTCGCACGGGGTCTCCGTGGCGCGACCTGCCACTGGCTCTGGGCAAGTGGAACAGCGTCGAGGGCCCGAGGGATCGCATGTGCAGCTGATAGCGCCACAGAACGGACCGATCCTCCGCCTTCGCCTGATCCGGAAAGCGGCCGAAAAAAAGCGAAATCCCTTCGGTCATGTCCCTTTGCGAATGGACTGCACCCCTGATGTGAGACAGGGAAACTAGTGTCCCGATTCTGAAGTTTCGATGATTTTCTTTTGGTTTTCAGCGATCTCGATGGTGCGCAGACAGAAGCGCTTGATCGAGGCGAGGATGTCGTCAGCGGACTTTGTCCAGCGGAAGGGTTTGGGATTGCTGTTGACTGTGTCGATGTAGCTGAGGATGGCTTCTTCGAGTTCGCGGGTGGAGCGATGGACACCGCGCCGTAGCTGCTTTTCGGTGAGCAGAGCGAAGAAGCGCTCGGCTTGGTTCAGCCACGAGGCGCTGGTTGGCGTGAAGTGGATGTGCCAGCGGGGATGACGAGCGAACCATTTGCGGATCGTCGCCGTCTTGTGGGTGGCATAGTTATCCATCACCAAGTGGACGTCGATGTCGGTCGGGACGTTGGCCTCGATGGTGCGCAAGAACTTGAGAAACTCCTTGGCCCGATGACGCTGAAAGCAGCGCCCGATGACCTCGCCGGTGGCGACGTCGAGGGCCGAAAAAATGACGTCGTACCGTGGCGCTTGTAGTCGTGGCTGCACCGCTCCGGCTGGCCGGGACGCATCGGCAGTAGAGGTTGCGTACGATCCAAGGCCTGGACCTGGCTCTTCTCGTCGACGCTCAGCACCAGAGCGCGCTCGGGCGGCGCCAAGTAAAGGCCGACGATGTCGCGTACCTTCTCGACGAAGAAGGGATGGCTGGAGAGCTTGAACGTTTCGCTGCGGTGCGGCTGCAGCCCGAAGGCCTGCCAGATGCGGTGGATCGTCGAGGGCGCATGGCCCACCGCCGAGGCCATCGAGCGCAGGCTCCAATGGGTGGCATCGGGCGGTGTCTCCTCAAGAGTGAGGCGCACCACCTCGGCGACCTCGTCGTCGCCGATCTGACGCGGCGTTCCCGGCCGGGGCTCATCGTGGAGGCCATCGCACCGACGCTCGGCGAAACGTCGACGCCACTTGCCGACCGTATCTTCCGTCGCGCCAAGCTGGCGCGCGATTTCCTTGTTCTCACGCCCATCGCTAGCCAGAAGAACAATCCGCGCCCGTCGCGCCAGCCCCTGGGCCGTACTCCGACGACGCGCCAATTCCTCCAACTTCTGACGCTCCGACGCAGAAAGCTCAATCGCAACCGCCACTCGACCTCGTGCCATAATCAGCCTCCATGATTCAATCTACAATCATAGAAACTTTTCGATCAGGACACTAGGGACAAGTTGCGCTTGGAGGCATGACTGCCCTACGGCCAGCCATGCCTGCGGCTGATCTATCTCGAACTCCTCCGGCGAGCGGTAGTCGAGCGCCGAATGGAGCCGTTGGCGATTGTAGACCTGTTCGATGAATGCCCCAATGTTGTCGCGGGCTTCGGTGATATTGCGATAGGCCTGTCCTTCCACCTCTTCGGTCTTGAGGGTCTTCATGAAGCTCTCGGCCATGGCATTGTCGTAGGGGCAGCCGAGGCGGCTCATGCTCGGCAGGATGCCGATGGCGTCGAGACGGGCCACATAGTCGCCGCTGGCGTACTGCACGCCCCGATCGGAGTGATGGATCAGAGCGCCGGCGGTGATCTCGCGCCCGCTCAGCGCCATCTCCAGGGCATCGAGGGCGAGAGCGGTGCGCAGATGGTCGGCCAACGACCAGCCCACCACCCGGCGGCTGTAGGCATCCAGGATCACCGCCAGATAGGCGAAGGCCTCGGCCAGGCGCACATAGGTGATGTCGGCTACCCACAACTGATTGATAGCCATCGGTATCAGCCGCCGGGCCAAATTGGGGTAAATCCGAAAGCGGTGAGCGCTGTCCGTCGTCGCCGGAACGAAAGCCTTTCGCCGCAGACACAGCAAATTGTCCTCCCGCATCAGCCGGTTGACCCGCTTGTGGTTGACGCACCAGCCCTCGCGGCACAGCAGCGCGCCAATTCGCCGATAGCCGTAATGGCGATTGCCCAACGCCAGGCGCTGGATAACATCACACAATTCCGTTTCTTCCCGGCGCGGCTCGCTGGCCCGCCAATGCCGGTAGTAGCCGGCCCGGCTCACCCCGGCGATCTCGCACATCCGTCTCACCGTCAATCCGCCTTGCCGCCGCGTCCACGCCTGGATAAGGGCGTGCACGCCGTCTCGCCAGGCCGATCGCTCGGCCGGGCTGACGCCTCGAGATGCCGCAAGGCTTCCTTGAAAAAATCCGCTTCCAGTGCCTGCTGGCCAACCTTCCTCTCCAGCTCGGCAATCCGTCGACGCGCTTGCGCCAATTCCTGCCCGGGACCCTTGCCTGCCCTGCGCTTCGGCAATGCTCCGCCTCGACGGGCTCCCACAACAACCGTGCCTTTGCGCGGACGGCCCGGCGGCCGAAGCGCATCGGCGCCACCAGCGCGATAGGCGTTGCGCCATTCGTACAAAAGCTTGCGTCGCACCCCAAGCTCCCGTGCCAGAGCGCTGACGTTCTCTCCGGACTCCATGCGAGACACAGCCGATACCTTCAGTTCTCGGCTCAAAACAACTGCTCTACCACCGGACATGCGTTCCTCCTCTTGGAACTGTCCCTAATTTTATCTGTCTCACATCAGGGGTGCAGTCCAACCCCATCGACCCCATCGACCCCAGTTATCGACCCCAGTTATCCCTCCGCCGCCGCCTCCAGCGCCGCCAGGATGCGTGGCGGTGACATCGGCAGGGCGCGAAGCCGCACCCCGGTGGCGTCGCGCACGGCGTTGGCCACTGCCGCCAAGGTGGGCACGATGTTGGCCTCGCCGGCTCCCTTGACGCCATAGGGGTGCAAGGGGTTCGTGACCTCGACCAGCACGGCCTCGATCATCGGCAGGTCCGAGGCCACCGGCATGCGGTAATCGAGGAACGAGGGATTTTCGAGGTGACCCTCGGCGTCGTAGAGGTATTCCTCGTTGAGCGCCCAGCCGATGCCCTGGACCACGCCGCCCTGGATCTGGCCCTCGACGTAGCCGGGATGGACGGCCCGGCCCACGTCCTGGGCCGCGGTGGCGCGCAACACCGTCACCTTGCCGGTTTCCGGGTCGACCTCGACGTCGCACATCACCGTGGCCACGCCGGGACCCGAACAATCGGCGTTGACCGAGGCGCGGCCGCCGATGGGGCCGCCAGTGGTGGCCTTGGCGGCGGCGATCTGGGCCAGCGAGAGCGGCTCGAAATCGCCCACGTTGCTGCCCGCCGGCCTGGCCTCGCCGTCCTCCCAGGTGACGCCTTCGGGATCGACGTTCCACATCAGGGCGGCGCGCCGGCAGAGCTCGGCTATGACCTCGTTCGCGGTATTGATCACCGCCAGCCCGGTGGCCAGGGTCACCCGGCTGCCACCCGAGAGGAAAGTAAAGCCCACGTTGGCGGTGTCGGCCACGCTGATGCGCACGTCGTGATAGTCGATGCCCAGGGTCTCGGCCGCCATCATGGCCAGCGAGGCGCGGCTGCCGCTGAGGTCGGGGCTGCCGGTAGCCACCACCACGGTGCCGTCGTCGTTGACGTGCATGGTGGCCGAGGATTCGCCGCCGGCATTGAACCAGTAGCCCGAAGCCACGCCGCGCCCCTGGTTCTCGGCCAAGGGCGCCCGGTAGTGCGGGTGCGTCATCAGCGCCTCGACGGTCTCGGCATAGCCGATGTTCTTGAACGTCAAATCGAAAACCGTGGTGCTGCCGTTGCGGGCGGCGTTCTTGAGGCGCAATTCCAGCGGATCGATGCCCAGTTTGCGGGCCAGTTCGTCGAGCGTGCTTTCCACGGCATAGGTGGCGACCGGCGAGCCCGGCGCCCGATAGGCCGCGGCCTTGGGCCGGTTGACCACGACGTCGTAGCCCCGGGATCGGGTATTGGCCAGGTCGTAGCGGGTGAAGGCAACCATGCAGGCGTTGACCATCGGCGAGCCGGGGAAGGCGCCGGCCTGGTACATGAAGCTGGCCTCGGCCGCCGTGATGGTGCCGTCGGCGCTGGCGCCCAGCTTCACTTTCATGGCGCTGCCGGACGTCGGGCCCGAGGCCTTGAAAACCTCCTGGCGGTTCATGGCGAGCTTGACCGGCCGGCCGCTCTTGCGCGCCAGCACCAGCGCCACCGGCTCGACGTAGACCACGGTCTTGCCGCCGAAGGCCCCGCCCACCTCGGCCTCAGTCACCGTCAGGTCGGCCTGCTTCATGCCCACCAGCTTGGCGGTCATGGCGCGCACCGTGAAGTGGCCCTGGCTCGAACACCAGATCTCGCCGTGGCCCTGTTGGTCGTAGCGCGCCAGGCAGGCATGGGGCTCGATGTAGCCCTGGTGCACCGGTTGGGTGGTGAATTCCATCTCGACGATCTGGTCGGCCTGGGCAAAGCCCCGTTCCACGTCGCCGACCCCGAACTCGGCGTACTTGGCAACGTTGGAAGGCGTATCCGGGGCCGGCTCGAGGCCGCGGGTGATCATGTCCTCGTGCAACAAAGGCGCGCCCGGCTGCATGGCCTCGACCACGTCGATGACGTGGGGCAGCACCTCGTAGTCGACCTTGATGAGCTTGAGCGCCCGGGCCGCCACACGGGCGCTGGTGGCGGCCACGGCGGCCACGGTGTGGCCCTCGTATAGCGCCTTTTCCCGCGCCATGACGTTGCGGCTGATGTGGGCGAAATTCGCTTCCAGCCGGTTGGGTCCGACGTAGGCAAAGGGCAGTTCGGGAAAATCGGCCGCCGTGACCACTGCCTTGACGCCGGCCAGCGCCTCGGCCTTGGAGGTATCGATGCCGAGGATGCGAGCGTGGGCGTGCGGGCTGCGCAGAATGCGGCCGACCAGCTGGCCTGGCAGCGAAAAATCGGCCGCGAAGCGGGCCGCGCCCGTGACCTTGTCGACCCCGTCGGGACGCACCGGACGGCTGCCCACCCACCGATAAGTTTTTTCGGCCTCGTCGTTCATGGCGAATTCCCAAACTCCTGGCAATGACTACGCGGCGGCATGATATGGGCCGGGATGCCAAGGACACAAGAGAGCCGCTTGCCTGCCGGCGGGCGAGGCGAAATACTGCCTGTTCCAAAGCAAGGACCAGAATCCATGGATCTTGAGTATTCCGACAGGCACAAGGCGCTGCAGGAAGAAGTCCGGCGCTTCATCACCGAGCACGGCGAGCACTCGCCCAAGACCGGCGGCGGTCGCAAGCGGCCCGACCAGCAGGCCTTGGACTGGCAGCGCCTACTGCTGGAAAAGGGCTACGTCGGCCGTTCGATTCCCACCGAGTACGGCGGCTTGGGGGCGGAGCCCGACGTTCTGGTCACGGCCATCATAGCCGAGGCCTTCAACCAGGCCGGCCTCTCGCCCGGCCTCATGAACCAGGGCATCTCGATGCTGGTGCCGACGCTGCTGGAGGTCGGCACGGAGGAGCAGCGCCGACGCTGGATCGAGCCCACCATGCGGGGTGACATCATCTGGTGCCAGGGCTATTCCGAACCGGGTGCCGGCTCCGACTTGGCGGCCGCCCAGACCCGGGCCGAGATGGTGGACGGTGAATTCGTCATAAACGGCCAAAAGATCTGGACCTCATCGGCCCATTACGCCGACATGATGTTCCTGCTGGCCCGCACCGAGCCCGACCAGCCCAAGCACGCCGGGCTCAGCTACCTGTTGCTGCCCATGACGGCGCCGGGCCTCGAGGTCAGGCCGCTGCGCACCATGACCGGGCGGGCCGAATTCAACGAGGTCTTCTTCAGCGACGTGCGCCTGGCCGCCGACCAGATCGTCATGCAGCGCGGCGACGGCTGGAAGGTGGCCAACATCACGCTCAAGTTTGAGCGCACCATGATCGGCGATCCCGGCAAGGCCATGAACCGCCTCTTGCGCATCCGCGAGCTGATGGAGACGACGGTGGTCGACGGACGGCGGCTGATGGAGCAGCCGGCATTTCGCGACAGGTTGCTCAGGCTGCAGGGCGAGGTGCTGGCCGCCAAGTACCACGGTCTCAGGCTCCTCAGCGACCAGGCCCGGGGCGAAGAATCGGGAAGCGGGGGCATCGGCCGGCAAATCCTCAAATTGGCCGGCACCCAGCTGGGCCACCGCTTGTCGGCGCTGGCGGTCGACGTGCTGGGTGCCGCCGGCCTCAACTACGAGCCCCGCGGCGAGGACGTCGAGGACGACGACGCCACCACCTGGCATATTGACTACATGTACGACATCGGACTGCTGATCGGCGGTGGCACCTCGCAGATCCAGAAGAACATCATCAGCGAACGCGGCCTGGGCATGCCGCGCGAGCCAAAACCGGCAAGCCCGGCGGCAAAGAGAGGTTGAGCCATGGAATTCGGCCTGGGAGAACAGCAACGCCTGCTCGACGACAGTTTGCGTGCCCTGCTGGCCGACGGCCTGGCGCTGGAAAGCCTGCGCACCATCGCCGAGGCGGGCACGGGCCACGACGACGATCTCGGCCAAAGCCTGGCCGAGCTCGGCCTCTCCGGCTTGCTGGTCCCCGAAGCCCTGGGCGGTGCCGGCTTCGCTATGCTCGACGCCGCCGTGGCGGCCGAGGCACTGGGCCATGCCGCCGCGCCTCAGCCCTTCCTGGCCAGCGCCGTGATGGCGCCGAAGGCACTGGCCGAAAGCGGCAGCGAGGCGCAGCAGCGGGATTGGCTGCCCCGGATCGCCGCCGGCGAGGCGCAATTCGCCATGGCCTTCGACGGCCTCACCGGCGGCACTGCAGCGAGCGACCTGAAGCTCGACGGCAAGATCCTGTCGGGGCATCTCGAAGGCGTCCTCGATGGCGCCGGGGCCAGCCACTTGCTGATTTACCTGGCCGACGGCCGGGCGGCCCTGCTCGAGACCGCGGCCGAGGGCGTGAGCCTCGCCCTGCGGCCCAGCCTCGACCGCACCCGGCCGCTGGCCGAGGCCAGCTTCGAGGGCGCTCCGGTGGAGATTCTCGATGCCGCCAACCAGCCCCTCGAGGCGGCCCGCAACGTGATCGCGGCGGGCCGCGTGATGCTGGCCGCCGACACCCTGGGGGCGGCCCAGAAGATGCTCGACGACGCCATCGCTTATGCCGGCGAACGCGTCCAGTTCGGCCGCGTCATAGCCAGCTTCCAGGCCGTCAAGCACCTCTGCGCCGAGATGGTAACCATGCTCGAGCCCTGCCGGGCGCTGGTCTGGTATGCGGCATACGCCCAGGACATCGCCGCCGAGGATGCCCTGAGCGTGGCCGGCCACGCCAAGGCCCACCTGGCCGAAGTGGGCCGCGAGGTCTCGCGCAGCGCCACCGAAGTCCACGGCGGCATGGGTTTCACCGATCTTTTGGGCCTGCACTACTGGTTCAAGCGCGTCAGCTTCAACCGCCAGGTCTTGGGCGGCCCCGAACGCTGCCGCCACGACGCCGCCCTGGCCCAGGGCTGGATCTCGGAGGAAGCCGGATAAGACAACAACCGATTTGCCGCAGCCTTGAAACGCTTCAGGGCTTGACCGCCTCGGCGAGCCCATCGATGGCGGCCTGGACGCCGCCTCGGCCGTGCGGCAGCTCCAGCGCCGCCAGGGCCATTTCCACTACCCCCAGGGTGCCCAGGATCATCGGCGCATTGACGTGGCCCATGTGGGCGATGCGGAAGGCTCGGCCGCCCAGGTCGCCAAGCCCGATGCCCAGGATGAGGCCGCAGCGTTCGCGGCAGTAGTCCAGCAGCGGCTGGGTATCGCCGCCTTCGGCCAGCAAGATGGAGGTCACCGAATCGGCACGCTGGCTGGGCTCGCGGATATTGAATTCGAGCGCGCCCCCTTCGCCCCAAATGGCGACGGCGCGGCGCACCGCCTGGGCCAGCAGGCGATGGCGCTGGAAGACCGCCTCCAGGCCCTCCTCGAACAGCATGTCCAGGGCCTGGCGCAGGCCGAACATCAAGTGCTCCGGCGGCGTGCCGCAGTATTTGTCGTAGTGCCTGGGGCCCTCGCGCTTCGTCCAGTCCCAATACATGCTGCGCGGCCCGACCTCGGCGTGGGCCGCCTGGGCCCGCTCGCCGGCGGCTATGAAGCTCAGTCCCGGCGGCGTCATCAGGCCCTTTTGCGAGCCGGTGATGGCCAGGTCGACGCCCCATTCGTCCATTTCGAAGGGCATGGTGGCCAATGAGGCGATGGCATCGACCAGCAACAGCGCCTCGTGTCCGGCCGCCGCGCGGGCTGCGCTGATGGCGGGAATGTCGTTGACCACGCCCGAGGCGGTGTCGACCTGGGTCACCAGCAAAGCCTTGAAGCGGCCCTCCTTGTCGCGCCGCAGGCGATCCTCCAGCGCCGCCGGATCGACGGCCCCGCGGGGGTCGCCGGGCAGCACCTCGACGTCGAGCCCTAACGTCGCCGCCATCTCGCCCCAGCGGTTGGCGAACATGCCGCTCTCCAGCACCAGCACCCCTTGGCCCGGCGCCAGCACGTTGATCAACGAAGCCTCCCAGGCACCGTGGCCGTTGGAGGCATAGATGTAGGTGCGGCCGGCGCTGCGAAAGATCCGCCGCAAATCTTCCAGGCAGCTTTCGGTGACGCCCAGCATCGAGCCCGAATAGAGGTCGACGGCCGGCCGGTGCATGGCACCGAGGACGGCATCGGGGACGTTGGTGGGACCAGGTATGGCGAGAAATTCGCGGCCGTGGCTAACGCTCATCTCAGGTATCCTTCGTTGGGTGCATATGCTCCGAACGGAGGGGACAATAAGCCAACACATAGGCTTTCGCCAGAGTGTGCTAGCCGCGCTATTCTGTCGCATTGATTTTCGCCGAGGCGCGGGTAAGGTAACGGCTGCACGATCAAGCTTCAGCCCAAAAAAGCACGAGGGAAGAGCGGAAACATGAACAGAATTCTCCTGGGCACCACAGCCCTGGTGGCCGCCGGCCTGATGGCCGGCGCCGCCGCCGCCGCGGACAAAGTCAAGATGGGGGTCGGCGGCTACTTCCACGCCCAGAGGGTTTTCGCCAGCCAGGACGATAGCGCCGGGGTCGACCTGACCGCCGGCAGCGCCGATGACGAACCCGGCTTCAACCGGCGCTCGCACAAGCTGACGCGCGAGGGCGAGATTATCTTCAGCGGCTCGACCAAGCTCGACAACGGCGTCGAGGTCGGGGCCCAGGTGCAACTCGAGGCCGAGACCTGCGGCGACCAGATCGACGAAAGTTACATCTGGTTCTCGGGCAGCTTCGGCCGCTTTCTCATCGGGGCCGAAAATTCGGCTTCCTACCTGATGCTGATCACGCCGGGCGGCACCATTCCCGGGCTGGGCTTTTCCGATCCCACCTTCCGCCACTTCGCCATCGGCAACGGCATCGGCGCCAACAACAGCGCCGGCGGCCTGCAGAAGATCAGTCCCAACTCGGATTCCGAGAAGCTGACCTACTTTACGCCGCGCATGTCGGGCCTCCAGCTCGGTATCTCGTACACTCCCGAAAGCTGCGAAGAAGGCACGGGTTGCGGTGGCACCTATGCCGGCTTCCAGAACGACCACGGCTCGGGCCAGCAGTCCGAGGTCGTCGACCTCGGCGCCAACTACAACCGCAAGGTGGGCTCCCTGGACGTCGGCCTTTCCGGCTCCTGGTCCGGCGCCAGCGCCGCTAACACCGAAGACCGCGGCGCCTGGGGCATCAGCGGCAGCCTGGGCGTATCCGGCATCAAGGTCACCGCCGCCTATGTCAACGACGACATGGGGGTCTCGACCAACAATTCCGAGTTTTCCTACTTCGGCCTGGGTGCTTCCTACGCCATGGGCCCCTGGACCATGGATCTGGAATACGGCAGCTTCGAAGTGGGTACCGGCTTGGTGCCCGGCAACGACGAATTGTCCACCGTCGAATTGGGTGCCAAGTACGCCTTCGGCCCCGGCATCACCATGGGAGCGGCGGTGCAGTTCATTAATCTCGACGACAGCCGCACCGGTACAACCGGCCAGAATCAGGAAAACGACGCCACCGTGTTCGTGCTGGCGACCAGTATCGGATTCTAGTTCGGCGGAAACTGACGACGAATAAGGGGGCGGGCCCGGGTCCGCTCCCCTTTTTCGTGGCCGGCCGAAGAAAGGACAGCCATGACCGAGCTCAAATCCCAATTCCTGATGACCCTGACCATCGAACTGGCGGATTCGTTTGCGCTCGGCCAAACGCCGGCCGGCCGGCGCAAGATCGATACCTTCCGTGGCGGCCACTTCAGCGGCCCGCGCCTCGAGGGCATCATCCTGCCCGGCGGCTCGGACGCGCTCTTGGAGGGTGCCGACGGCGCCTTCCGGCCCGACGTGCGGCTGACCATGCGATGCCACGACGATGCCCTGATCTGGGTTCATTATCACGGCGTACGCCACGGCCCGCCCGAGGTGCTGGCGCGCATCGCCGCCGGCGAGACGGTACCGGCTTCGGATTATTACCTGCGCAACGCGCTCAGTTTCGAGACCGGCGCCGAGAAATACCATTGGCTCAACCGCATCGTTGCCGTCGGCGTCGGCGAACGCCTGCCGGGCGCGGCGCGTTACGAGGTCTTCGAGATCCTCTGAAGCCTGATCGACTATGCGACGCCTATTTTGCCAGGACCATCCCGACGAGTTGCAGCTGGAGGCCGCTGTGCTGGAGGGGCGCCCCGGAGCGACCAGGCAACGTTGCGCATCAATCTGGACCTGCCGGATACCGATAACGACTGCGTCCGTGCGCTTGAGGGGCCAATCAACGACGTGATCGCACGCGACCTGGCGGTTGGCAGCTTCTACCTGCCGCAAGAGGCCGCAGAGGCGGAGCCCGGCCTGTTCCGCAGCAAGGGCGTTTCGCCACCGCCGCAGGACGACGGCCTGGTTCGCATCGTCGAAATCACTGAGCTGGACCGCCATGCTTGCGGCGATACCCACCTGCGTTCGACCGGAGAAGCTCGTCGCATAAGCATCCTCAAGGTCGAGAACAAAGGCCGCCATAACCGCCGCTTCAGGATCGGTCTTGGCGAGAGGTAAGCCTGCCAACCGAGTCTCGCTGGGCATTCGACCCTTCACGCCGATCGATGCGGAGCACCGTGAGTGCTGCTACGAGAGATACCACCGAGCAAAACAGCATCGCGCCAACGAGCTCATAGACCCCGTTCTCCACGGTCAAAATCGCCCCCATGACCGACGTCAGCAGAGCCCCGATGCCAACTGTCAGCGCCCCGGTCAATCCCGCTGCGCTGCCGGCCAACTCCGGCCGCACCGAAAGCGCCCCGGCGTTGCTGTTGGGGTTCGTCAGGCCATTGCCGATGCCGACGAACACCGTGGCACCAAACAGCGATATTGCGTTTACCATCCCTGCCAGAAAAAGCCCCAAGCCCAACAACAGCCCGGCACAGGCCACAACGCGGCCGAAGATCATCATGGTGGTAAGCTGATGTCGCTTGGAGTAGCGCCCCGACAGGAAGCTGCCCAGAAAAAAACCTACCGAGATGGTTCCCATATAGAAACCCAGCTCCGCCGGCGGCAGCTCAAGCACTGTTCGCGCCACCAGGGGAATGCCGCTGAGGAAGGCGAAAAACGCTCCGATCGAGAAGGCCGTGCACAGCGCGTAACCCCAGAACCGCCGGGAGCGGAACAAATGGGGATAGGTTTGGAATTGCCTGGTGAAGGTCTCTGACGGCCGCTCGTTGGTTTCACCCAGATCGATCCAGCACAGCATGAACAAAGCCACACCCATCCCGGTGAAGGTCAAAAAGCTCGCCTGCCAACCAAACAGTTGATCCAAAACCCCGCCCAACATCGGCCCCAGCATCGGTGCAACCGCCATCGCCATGGCGATATAGCCCATCAGGCTGGCCGCTTCCCGCGCCGGCACCATGTCCCTGACCACCGCCTGCGACAGGGCCGATCCTGAAATGATGGCGCCCTGCAAAATGCGAAAGCCGAGAAAGACCCAGATATTGCTGGCCTGCGCGCAACCCAGCGATGCCAGCGCGAATATCGCCAGCCCCGTCAAGAGCACGGGCCGCCGCCCGTAACGGTCCGACAAAGGCCCCATGATCAGCTGCAACACCGCCGTGATCGCCAGGTAGCCGGCAATCGATAGATTCACCAGCGCATAGTCGGTGTGAAAATCCTCGGCCATGTTCGACAGCGAAGGCACGAACATGTTCAAGGACAGCACCGAAAGCGCCGTCAGCAGCACCAGCGTGAATATTCTCGGCGGAGAGGTGGCGGAATATCGCATGAGGTCCTTGCGGCTGGAAATGCCGGGCAGCGAACATTACGCCGGCCCAGAACCGCCCGTCAGGAGGTCTTCGAGCTACTCTGAGAGCGGATCAACTGCCGGAATAAAGCGGCACCTGGTCCTTGGATTTGCCGATGGTGGGATAAAGATCGGGCCGGCGCTGGTCCATCAGCGGGTAGCGCCGCTTGACCTCGTCGGCGAATGCGAGATCGATCTCGGCCGTCACTACGCCCTCGTCGTCGGACGCCGTGGCCACGATGGTGCCCCAGGGATCGACGATCATCGAGCGCCCCACGAAGGCCGTACCCGAGACCGGCTCGATGCCGTACTGCCCGGACGCCACCACCCAGCACTGGTTCTCGGTGGCCCGGGCGCGCAGGAAGAACTCCCAGTGGTCGAAGCGCGGGCTGAGGAAGGCCGAGGCGCAGACGATAACCTCCGCCCCCTTGAGGGCGAGTTCGCGGTAGACCTCGGGAAAGCGCAGGTCGGAACAGACCGAAACGCCGATCTTGGCGGCCTCGGTGGGAAAGACGGGCAGTTCCGTACCGGCCGCCACCTTTTTCGATTCCATGGCACCCGCCGCGATGTCGGGCCGGTTGGGCGCATCGAACAAATGCGTCTTCCAGTACTTGCCGACGATGGCACCGTCGGGGCCGATCAGCGGCGAGGAATTGTAAAAGACGTTGCCGTCAACCTCGTACATGGAGCCCACCACGTACATGCCGTATTGCTTGGCCTTCTCGGCCACCAGATCGGTGGTCGGACCCGGCACCGGCTCGGCGATGTCGAGATAGGCGGTGTCACTGGAGAAACCGATGCCGGTCCAGATCTCGGGCAGCACCACGAGCTCCGAGCCACGCCGACCGGCGACATCGAGAAAACCCATCATCTTGTCCACCGTGGCCGCCTTTTCCTCGTCATGCGAAGTGATCTGGACGGCCGACACCGTCATTGGCCTCTGTGGTCTCTGCGTCGACATAGGATTCCTCCCGCTTGAGCCAAGCTCCTCGACCATAGCCGATGGCCAGTGGATGCGGCAATCAAAGCCCCGGCGGACGCTGCAAGTGCCAAGATGTCGCCTGTTCGTAGGCCCGGGCGAGCTGCAGCAATTCGCCGTCGCCGAAATGCCGGCCGATAAGCTGCAGCCCCACCGGCAAGCCCTCGTCGCTGAAGCCGCAAGGCAAGGAAATCGCCGGCTGTCCGGTCAAGTTGGCCAGCCGCGTCAGGCTACCCAAAACCCGCGCCCCCTCGACTTCCGGTTCGCCCGCGATGGCCGGCGCCGGGAGCGGCGCGGTCGGCGCCACCAGGGCATCGAAAGCCGCCATCAGCGCCGCCATCTCGGCCCGCACCTCGCGGACTTCGATCTCCGCCTCCAAGAAGTCGACGGCCGGCACCCGGCGGCCGAGCTCGAGCCGGGCCAGCACGTCGGGCGAATATTCGGCGCCATGGGTGGCGATGTGGGTGGCGTGCACCTGATAGCTTTCGGGCAGCGCCAAAGCATTCCAGATCCGCCCCACCTCAGCCAGCCGCGGCGGCGCCACGTCGATCAGCTCGACGCCCAGCCCGGCCAGCACGCCAAGCGCCTCGCGCACCGCGGCGTCGACGCCGGGATGCAGGTCGGCGAACGTCTCGACCAGCACACCGACCCGGCGGCCCGATACCTTGTCGTCTAGGTTGGCGACGTAGTCCGTCACCTCTGCCCCGGCCGTGGAGGTATCGGCGGGATCGGGCCCGGCGATGACCTGCAGCATGATGGCCACGTCGCGCACGCTGCGCCCCAAGGGCCCGCCGTGGTCGAAAGCGGCAACCAGCGGAAAAATGCCCTGGCGGCTGGCCAGGCCGTAGCTTTGCTTGAGCCCGACGACGCCGCAAAGCGCCGCCGGGATGCGGATAGAGCCACCGGTATCGCTACCCAGCGCGCCGGCCACCAGCGAGGCCGCCAGGGCACAACCGGAGCCGCTGGAGGAGCCGCCACATACCCGCTCCAGGTCCCAGGGGTTGCGCGCCGTGCCATGGTGAGGATTGACCCCCGTGGGCCCAAAGGCGAATTCGTGGAGGTTTAGGAGACCCAGCAGAACCGCCCCGGCCGCCTTGAGCCGCGCCACCGAGGTGCTGTCGTGCCGGGGGGTGTCGCGGAAGAAGGCCGAGCCGCAAGTGCGCTCCCAGCCCGCCACCTGGAAGAGATCCTTGACCGCCAGCGGCACGCCGTGCAGCGGGCCGCGGTAGTGGCCGGCGGCAATCTCCGCCTCGGCCTGACGGGCCGCCGCCAGAGCCGCTTCGGCGTGGACGGAAATGAAGGCGTTGAGCTGCGGATCGAGACGCTCGATACGCTCCAGGTAGGTAGTCGTTACCTCGAGGGGCGAGATCTCACGGCCGGCGATCAGTTCGGCCAGCGCCGCGATATCGAGGTCAACCGGATCGCTGTTTGTCATGCGCGGCTCCCGAGGTCCGGCATTGACCCTAGCCCGCATTGCTCACCAGGTCATGGCCGGTGATTTGACAGGCCCCTGGCGGCTCTCCAGAATTCTCCGGACGTTCCCCGTCCGCCGAGAGAGGGCCCCGCCATGAGCCGTGAATCCGTCGCCGTCGGCGGCAATCGTTTCCGTGAATCCTTCGGTCGTTGCTTCGAGGACTTCAACGAAGGCGACATCTACGAACACCGCCCCGGGCGCACCATATCCGAGGCCGACAACACCTGGTTCACGCTGCTCACCATGAACCAGCACCCGCTGCACTTCGACGCCGAATACTGCCGCCACACCGAGTTCGGCCGCATCGTCGTCAACAGCGCGCTGACCGTCGCCATCGTCGCCGGCATGAGCGTCTCCGACATCAGCCAGAAGGCCATCGCCAATCTGGGCTGGACCGACATCCGCATGCCGGCCCCGGTATTCAACGGCGACACCTTGACGGCCGAATCCGAAGTCCTGGAAAAGCGTGAATCGAAGTCCCGCCCGACCCAGGGCATCGTCACCGTCGAGACCCGAGCCCACAAGCAGGACGGAACGCTGGTGATGAGCTACCAGCGCACCGTACTGGTGCCCAAACGCGGCCACAGCGTCGATGACAAGATGGCGGCGGCGGCGGCAGAGGGAGCCTGACCATGTCGGAGGAAATTCTCAACCGGGCCGGCGAGGCCTTTTCGCCGGAGGATGAAAGCCAGATCCTCGACGTCATCGGGCGCTGGCTGGAGCGTGACGTAGTGGACAAGGTCATGGCGCTGGAGGCGGCCGACGAATATCCCCACGAGATGGTCGAGCGCATGAAGGAGTTCGGCCTCTTCGGCGCCACCATCGCCCAGGAATACGGCGGCCTGGGCTTGCCGGCCGCCACCTACGCCAAGATCGTCACCACCATCTCCGAGGTCTGGATGTCGCTGACCGGCATCTTCAACTCGCACCTGATCATGTCGGCGGCGGTCGAACGCTTCGGCACCGAGGAACAAAAACGCCGCTTCCTTCCGCGCTTCGCCACGGGCGAGCTGCGCGGCGCCCTGGCCCTGACCGAGCCCAACTGCGGCACCGACCTGCAGGCCATCCGCACCAAGGCCGTGCGCGACGGTGACGACTACGTCATCAACGGCACCAAGACCTGGATCTCCAACGGCATCGAAGGAGGCTGCGTGGCGCTGTTGACCAAGACCGACGCCGACGCCGAGCCCCGCCACCGCGGCATGACCTTGTTCGTGGCCGAGAAGGGCCCGGGCTTCAGCGTCAGCCGCAAGCTCAAGAAACTGGGCTACAAGGGCATCGATTCGGCCGAACTGGTGTTCGAGGACTACCGCCTGCCGGCCGCAAACCTGATCGGCGGCGCCGAGGGCCACGGCTTCCATCATGCCGTCGGCGGGCTCGAGCTGGGCCGCATCAACGTCGCCGCCCGCGGCGTCGGCCTGGCCAACGCGGCACTCAAGGAAGCCACCAATTATTCCCAGGTGCGCGAGACCATGGGCAAGCCCATCTGCCAGCACCAGGCCATCCAGCTCAAACTCGGCGACATGGCCACGCGCTGCCAGGCCGCCAAGCTACTGACCGAAGCGGCGGCCCAGGCCTACGACCGCGGCGAACGCTGCGACATGGAGGCCGGCATGGCCAAGCTTTTCGCCTCGGAAGCGGCGCTGGAAAACGCCACCGAATGCATGCGCGTCTTCGGCGGCTACGGCTATTCCACCGAGTTTCCCGTCGAACGCCTCTATCGCGACGCGCCACTGATGTGCATCGGCGAGGGCACCAACGAGATGCAGCGCATCATCATCGCCCGCCAACTGATCGCCAGGAACCCGGTATGAGTTTGCCCCTGGAAGGTATCAGATTACTGGCGCTGGAACGTTTTGGTGCCGGGCCCTATGGCTCGGGAAGCTTCGCTGATCTCGGCGCCGACGTCATCAAGATCGAGCACGCGAGCGGCGGCTTCGATACGGCCCGCGAGGGCGGGCCCTACTTTCTAGGCGATCATGATTCGCTATATTTTCAGAGCTTCAACCGCAACAAGCGCTCGTTCTCGCTCGACCTCAAGCACGACCGGGGCCGCGAAGTGCTGGGCCGCCTGGTGGCCAGCGCCGACGGACTGATCGACAACCTGCGCGGCGACCAGCCCGGCAAGCTGGGAATTACCTACGATGCGCTCAAGGCAGACAACCCGCGCCTGGTCTGCGCCCACATCTCGGCCTACGGCCGCGAGGGCGAGCGCAGCAATTGGCCCGGTTACGATTATCTCATGCAGGCGGAAGCTGGATTCCTCTCGGTCACCGGCGAGCCTGACAACCCGCCCGCCCGCTTCGGCCTTTCCATGGTCGATTTCATGACCGGCATGACGGCCGCCTTCGCGCTGCTGGCCGGCATCATGGCGGCACGGCAATCCGGCCAGGGCCGCGACATGGATGTCTCGCTCTACGATGTCGCCATGCACCAGTTGACCTATCCCGGGGTCTGGTATTTGAACGAAGGCCTGGTGACCGGGCGGGTGGCGCGCTCGGGGCACCCTTACGTGGCGCCCTCGCAGCTTTGCCGCACCGAAGATGGCTGGATCTTCGTCATGGCCCAGACCCAGAAGTTCTGGGAAATTCTGTGCCAGCGCATCAAGAGGCCCGAACTGGCGGATGATCCTCGGTTCAAGAGTTACGCCGATCGCCATGAGAACCGCGAAGAGCTGACCGCGGTGCTGGACGAAATACTATCGGCGCGCAGCACCGCCGAATGGATCGAAGTATTCGCCGGCGCCCTCCCCTGCGCGCCGGTCAACGACATCGCCCAGGCGCTCGACAATCCCTTCTTCGTCGAACGCGGCGGCATCCAGACCGTCGACCACCCCGACCGCCCCGACCTCAAACTGATCGCCAGCCCGATTCGCTTGGACGAGGAACTGCCGGGCCGCCCGGGCCCCAAGCTGGGCGCCGACACGGACGACCTGCTGCGCGAGTTGGGCTACGACGCCGACGAGATCGCCGCCCTCAAGGCCTCGGGCGCGGTCTGAGCGCCAGCAGGAGCCCCGCCATGAAACTCGAAGGTATCCGTGTTCTCGATCTTTCGCTCTTCCTGCCCGGGCCCATGCTGACCCAGATGATGGCCGATCACGGCGCCGAGGTAATCAAGGTCGAGCCGCCCGGAGCCGGCGAGCCCAACCGCGAGATCGACCTCAAGCGCGACGGCACCTCGGTCTTCTTCGCCAACACGCATCGGGGCAAGAAGTCGCTGCAGCTTAATCTCAAAAGCGACCAGGGCCGCGAAATCGTGCTGCGTCTGGCCGAAACTTGCGACGTAATGGTCGAGGCCTTCCGGCCCGGGGTGGTCGAGCGCCTGGGCGTGGCATACGAACAAGTCGCGGCCCGGGCGCCGCACATCGTCTATTGCTCGATCTCGGCCTTCGGCCAGGACGGCCCCTACGTGCGCCGGCCAGCCCACGACCTGGCCACCGAAGCCCTGGCCGGGACGCTCAGCGTCACTTTAGGTGGCGACGGCAAACCGGCCGTACCGGGCACCGCCACGGCCGATATCCTGTCCTCGCAGATGGCCCTTTCGGGCGTGCTGATGGCGCTGTTGAGGCGGCGCGATACGGGGCGCGGCGATTATCTCGACATGGCCATGATGGACGCCATGATGGCGGCGCTGCCCAACAATATGGGCGAGGTACTGGCCAACAAGCGCCAACCCGTGGTCAAGGACCAGCGCCCCTGGGGCGGCTATGCCATGTACGGCATTTACGAATGCGGCGACGGCCGTTTCGTGGTCATGGGGGCGTCGGAGGTTCACTTCGCCAAGAACGTGCTGGAGAAGCTGGGCCGGCCCGATCTCTATGACCTCTGCAAGCCGCCGCCGGGGCCCCGGCAGGAGCCGGTGCGGGCCTATCTTCGCGAGACCTTCAAGAGCCGCACCCAGGCCGAGTGGATCGAGTTCTTCGCCGACGTGGACTGCGCCTTTGCGCCTGTGCAGACCTTGCGCGAGGCGGCCGACGACCCCCAGGCCCGGCACCGCGGCATGATCGTCGAGGACCATCGCGGCTGGGAGCACATCGGCATACCCATCAAGTTCCGCGACGAGCCGGGCCAGCTCAGTTTCGAGCTCCCCGAGCTGGGCCAGCACAACGACGAAATCGTGCGCGGCCTGGGCTACGGCGACGACGAGATTGTCGCCATGCGCCAAAACGGGGTGTTTTGATGGCAATGCGCCGCTCTTTTTGCTGGCTTCTGGTGGCGTTCTTGCTGCTCTTGGCGCGGCCGGCGCTGACCACCTGGTCCATCGTCGCCATCGATACCGCCTCGGGCGAGGTCGGCAGCGCCGGCGCCTCGTGCACCGCTTCGGTCGGCGGCATCGTCGCCATCGTGCCGGGCAAAGGCGTCGTCGTCGCTCAGGCCGCCTCCAACACCAAGGCCCGCCAGAGGGCCGTCGCGATGCTAAGGCAGGGCTACGCGCCAAAGGAGATCGTGGCTCAGATCCCCGACGTCTGGTTCGACGCCAGCCGCGCCCAACAGCAATGCGGCGTGGTCGCGTTGGCTCGGGCCGGCGCGCCGGCCGGCTTCACCGGTGGCGAAACGGCTAACGCACACGCCGATCTGCAGGCCT
>Ga0187833_10002551_pt1 | contig 19384 bp, 18 predicted proteins | sample ETNtaG_37_FD_167968 | JGI IMG/M metagenome (GOLD analysis project Ga0187833, IMG submission 167968) | Marine microbial and viral communities from oxygen minimum zone, Eastern Pacific Ocean - ETNP2014_SV_400_PacBio MetaG (Illumina Assembly) | ecosystem: Environmental > Aquatic > Marine > Hypoxic...
GATATCGTCAAGATCATCTACCAATTCATATTCGATTGCTTCCGCAGGAATTATGGAAACAGTTCCTGCAATGTTCTCAATTGTTCTGGGTAAGCGCGTGGCGGTAATAACCAGTTCTTCGGGCCTGGTATTGGTTTCTTGTGCACTCGCTCCTGGAAAAAAACAGGCCGTAAGTACAGAAACTGCAATAGCAAGATTTAGGTTTGATTGCCGGCGGTAGGAACTGGGCCGGAAAATTGTAGCAACGAAATCCATAACGAGTTTTCTCCTATGTAAGTTAAGAAAGTCTGGCTCGCTGCCTTAGAGAGTACTTCTGGGTGGCTGGCTTGACTTGGATTTGAACGGAAGATCCGCTCTTTCTATCTATTTAGTCAAAATCAATTTGTTATTCGCAGTAATCCTTAGAGTGTAGTTTTCCCCATTATGTGAAATTACGAGCTGTCTAGCCGTGCCAAGCAAATCGGCACTAGTAATAGAGCCCGCGTTTTTGACAGCGTTATCAATGCCTTTTCCAACTTCACCATTCATTTACAGCTTCAGCCCGAAATCTCAACTCAGAGGATAGCTAATCAGGTGCGGCAATTTGTCGCACCTGATTGGGGTATCATAGAACCAAAATTAATTTAATGCAAATGATAATTATTATTATTATTATTTGTGTTAGGGTAAGGATAGATTGCAACCTGGACGTTGGGGCGTACCTAGAAGGTTTAGCGAAATCCACCGCGCACTCTGGTTTCACCATTATAACTCATTGATTAAATTGAATAATCTGTCCCTTTTAGTGTAATCTTTTTATTTGAGCCCCAATCTAGAAAAATATACCCCTCTATCCCGTATTAGCTTGCGCGAATTAGATCGATTATGACCTGAGCAACCTGATCTGGTGCGTTTTCCTGCACAAGTGTCCGCCTCCTTTGATTGTTTTATGCGGTAGCCCTCGAGTCCCGGGGACGCGTTTCCTGAAAGGCGCTTCGGTGGCGCGAGTTACTGGATCGTTGTCTGCGAAGGCACACAGAAAAGGTTTTTCAAACGAATCAAAAAACTCCCATGCCTTGCGTTGTTCTTCCAGTGACGGTGAGGTGGGTAACATCGGGACCTGGCTGGGCATTGCCCGTGGACCCATCTTGTAACTTGGGTTCGGGAATGGTGCGTCATAAGCTTTTGCCAACGATGTAGGTAGCGGTGACGTGACACCTACTTTGTGCAGCAGAAACTATAGGCTCGCGGAAAATGCATGCCCTGTTGAGCTATGGAATCTATATTTGGGGTAGGAACTGAACCGTCAGCAATTCCCCCTCCATAAAATGTAATGTCATTCCACCCTAAATCGTCCGCGAGAATTAAAATGATATTTGGAGGCGTGGAATCCGTGGCGGTTGACGTTGTTGCTGGCTCGGTCTCCCAACTGAAGGGCTTTTCACTAATCCTCTCGATGTCATTTCAGCCGCAAGCAATCGATTGTCAAAACGACTCTGCTGTAGCACTACAAGTAAGCAACCTAATGCTAGGATTCCTGCTATTTCGGATTTCTTTTTCAAGTGCCGAATATGCTTAGACAAATGGTTTTGAATTAACTGAGATGTTTCGATAGTAACATGAAAAATAATAGTGTATTTTTTTGTCAGCAATCTAATGGATGTACTGGTTGGTATTTTCACCGGTGAAATTTCCAGCGAAACACGCGCGATTGCTAAACAAGTAATGTAAGTATTTTCTCAGACTAATTTTGGGGAGTGATAATGATTAATGAAAAAACAAGTAAAAGCAGACGCGAATTTATAACCAATTCTGGGGCTGTTGCTGGGTTAGCGGGATTCGCCGGGTTATTTAGCAATGGAGCGCAGGCTCATACTGTAGAGATTAATGCCATGGGTCCAACACCAGAGCAGGCTCAAGCCTTTGCCCAACTTCCGGATCAACCTGTAGTAATCCTGAGGGAGGAGTAATTCCCGCTGAAAACCGACCACTTGTTGTCACGAACGACTTCTATCAATGCAGCAAATTCTAAGCATATATAACAGACCTCCAAAGAGATGGCCTTCAACCTAGGAGTGTAATACCAATTCACCTTCCAGGCTTCCTGCCCCGCGCCCGTGGACCAACAATAAGCCCGATCTCCCTGCCTGCTATCTCAAGCTCGGATAGCTCCCGTAGTCTCTCACTACGCTGCGCTCTGATTGCACGCGTTTCACGTCCATGGTGAGTCTTAGCAGCAACACAACGTGCTCTGCCTTCCTTAGTTTTGGGTCCTGTGGATTTGCCACCGTGCATCCTACAGACCTCCTTGCCCTTGATCGCGGGGGCCTTACAGCGTTGTTGGGAGCGCTTTGACTTCGCTTTGCACTGGGTGTGTTAAATTGCACGCAAAATTGATCCATTATCCGCGTATATTTGCATCGAATTTTGACCGATGAATAACGCCTGAGAACCCTGAATCTACTCGATCTAGCCGGGTCAACTATTACTGCAAATCCTGGGTCAATTTTCAATGCAATTCAACAGCTGGTGATGGCAAGTCTAGCAAAACACGGCCAATTTCTTCCCCAGTAATCTTAAGTTTTTGAGTTTTGAGTGTCCTCTGTAACCCACAACCTCTAGTCGCTCTGATTATCACTTTGAACGAAACTCATTGAAATCTTCAGGCCCTTAGCCTGTGAAGAAACATCGATAACAGCATCATGGAAGTCTGCTATCACCCTTACCATGCTCAACCCCAGTCCATGACCCGGAGTGCCTCTATGTTGTTCCAGCCTGTAGAATCGTCGAAAAATTTTGTCCTTCTCTTCTGATGGAATACCTGGTCCTTGATCAGATACAGTAAAAAACACATGCGAGTTATTTCTGATACCGATGCTTACTTCCAAAGGTGCCCCCTCAGGAGAGTACTTGATTGCATTTTCTATAAGGTTGTTTAGTGCTTGAAAGAGAAGGTGTCTATCCCCTCTAATGTTTGCTGGCCGGTTAAGTTTGCAAGCGATTTCTATGCCTTTTTCGAAGGCCAGAGGCTCGAGTAGCTCAACTACATCTTCAGTAATTTCCGCCAGATCGATTGATTCGAAAGACTTTGTTGTCGTTCCTGACTCGATTGCGGCGATCCGTAGCAATGAGTTGAAGATTTCAAGTAGTGATTCAGATTCTCTTCTGATCTCTTCCAGCCGGTTGGCGAGATCAGTGCCGCTCGCAGTTTCGGATTGGATGGTCTCTATGTGGGCTTGAATACGAGTTAGTGGAGTACGTAGATCGTGTGCAATGTCATTTGTAACTTGCTTATTTACTTCGATCACGTTTTTTAGCCTGTCTAGCATCGCATTCAGGTTTCTGGACAGGTTTTCGAACTCATCTTGCGAACCTTCCAATGGTATCCGGCGGTCCATGTCACCCATGATAATGTCATTGCTAAGTGCATTAACTCTTTCAAGTCTCCGACTCACAGCTCGAGTCAGAACGACAGCACCTGCCAGACCTGTTGCAACTAGTAATACCAATACTAGACTCAATGTTATAAATAGAAAGTCCTGAGTCTCTTCAATCTCTGGTACCACTAGAGTCACAAGTAACCACCCTCCCTCTGGCAGTGGTTGAATCCTGGCAATGGCCTCATCCTCTTCTCTACCTGGATCTTCATCTCTGCTACTCTCTGAATGTCTGTGCGCAACATCAAAAGCGGCATAGGCTTCTTCGATGTTTTCCATGTCACTACAGGTTCTCTGGTTTATAAAACCGGAAGGCATCCGGTCAGGTGAACCGCCAACTACCACACACTCCTCGTTGAACAGGACGTATATCTCACGTGAATTTTCATCAAGGCTGGAGATCTCATTAATCTCGGCGATCAATGCGGCAGAGCCGAATTCTTGGGCGAAATCCATATTGTCTAGAATCAAACCTTCCAGGAACAAATTGGCTTGTTGCTCTAGATAGCGTTCCATTGCTTCATAAGTGAAGCCAACTATAGCAATGGTCGCTACAATGAAAATCAGCATGAACGCCGATGTTATTCGAAACGATACACTGCGGAAGAGGCTATTTAGGCTCGCGAATAACATAACCTGCTCCGCGAATTGTATGAAGGAGAGAAGTAGAGAAGCCTTTGTCTATTTTCTGGCGTAACCTGCTTATATGCACATCAATAATGTTGGTACGGGGGTCGAAATAATAGTTCCAGACGTTTTCCAACAACATCGTCCTTGTCACGACCTGGTTGGCATGCCGCATCAGGTACTCCAATAGCCGATATTCCCTGGGTTTCAATTCGATTTCCTGCCGACCTCTCCTGGCTCTGCGAGTTAACAAGTCTAACTTTAGATCTCCAACGTTGAGTTCGGTTTCGCTTGCTACTGACTCTCCAACTTTACGCCGCACTAACACATTGACTCTCGCCCTTAGCTCTGAAAAGGCAAATGGTTTGACTAGGTAGTCGTCAGCACCTGATTCCAATCCTTCGACCCGTTCGTTCACATCCGCGAGTGCGCTCAAGATCAGGATAGGCGTACCGATCTCTGCAGCTCGAATTGAGCGGATAATCTTGAGGCCGTCAATCCCCGGCAACATTCGATCGATTATGAAGATGTCATAGGATTCCGAAACCGATTGAGCCAGCCCATCCTTGCCATTGGCAACTACATCTACAATATGGCCTTCCTGAGAAAAACTTACATGAATGAAGTTAGCTACTACAGCGTCATCTTCTATAAGTAATATCCGCATTTCAGGCTTGCTCCGACCCTGCATAGACTCTTATTCTGAGAGTCCAGCTTCTGAAATCATCCAGAATTAGCAATAGGGAAGGTACCAGAATGAGAGTAATCAGGGTGGCAAATAAGATACCGAACCCCAGAGAGATACCCATCGGTATCAATAACTGTGCCGTTGTTGATTGTTCTAATAGTAGTGGCAACAAACCGAAGAAAGTCGTTAGCGACGTCAACATGACTGGCCGAAACCGCTTTATTGCAACCCCTCTCACAACGTCTGCCATCTTCGAACCCGGAACAAATCTTTGATTAGCGAAATCCACAAGCACTAAACTATCGTTAATCACAACACCTATCAATGCGACCATTCCAAGAAGACTCGCCAAAGAAATCGGGTAGCCCATAAGCATGTGTCCGGCGATTGCGCCAATCAATCCGAAAGGGATTACAGTCATTACTAGAATCGGTTGAATGTAAGACTTCAGGGGAAGGGCCAGCAGGCTGTAAATCACGCCCAGGGCAATTATAAATCCCGAAAACAAACTCTGTAGTGACCTTCTCTCTTCCCGCTCTTCTCCTTCCAGGCTATAGTCAATAGACGGATACTGAACGAGTAGCGAATCCAAATAATCCTCTAGGCGTGATTGCAAGGCTGGCAGATTGACAATTTCCTTGTTGATGTTGGCTGTGACATTAAGCACGCGATTCTGGTCGATTCGGGTTATCGTTGCCGGCCCCCGGCTTGGAACGAGTTCAGCAACATTCATAAACGGTGCTGACGACCCAGTCGGTAACTCTATTAACATCTCATTAAGCGACGTCAGTGTGTTTCTCTCATCCAATGGGTATCTGACAATTACCCGTATTTCATCCACGCCCCGCTGAATACGCTGGGCTTCCAGACCCTGAAACGCTTGGGAGATTTGCGCAACCACATCGTTTCTAGTTAAGCCCAGCAGATGCCCTTGAGACTTGAGTTCAACCTGGAGCTCTTGTTTACCATTGGACAAACTGTCACTGATATCAAAAACACCTGCCCGGAGCGCCAACCAGCTCTTGACCTCTTCCCCGGCCGACTCCAACCGTTCTAACGAATTGCCAGACATTTGCACATCAACAGGAGAGCCAGGGCTGAAAAAATCAGTGCGAAACTGAACGCTTTCTGCACCGACTATGGGGCCGACCACCTCCCGCCACTCATTGGCGAACTCGGCCGTGGTCACCTGACCAACCCTCTCTTCACGCGGTACTAGTTCAAACTGAACCTCACCGAAGTTGGGTCGGGATTGTTCGCCTGCAGTACCAGTGGTGGAGATGATATTGGTGATCAGGCTTTCACCGGTCACTGGGTTCCCATAAATCTGTTTTAACTGCTCCGCAGCATCTGCTATTCGGATGACGTGGTGGTCAGTAAGTTCAAACGGGGTTCCTGCCGGCATCTGTATTGAGGCGGAAACGGTTTCGGCATCATTCTCAGGAATGAATACCCAGCGCACCCACCCGCCTGCCACGATAACCGCTGTAACAAGTAACATTCCTGAAAATGCCGCAACTACAGTGTATCGATTCGACAAGGCCCGGCTGAGAATAGGGTTGTAATAGTCGTTGATGGCCTGTTCATACTTCTCGGCGAAACTTCGTTGCCAGGTCGAAAATCTGGTTTTGCTCGAAGGTTTGCTAACGGAAATATTCTTAAGGTGGGCCGGCAGCACCAATTTGGACTCTATAAGCGACAAAATCAGCACGGGAATGACCACCAGGGCTATAGGCTGAAACAATTCGCCCACTGGGCCCTCGATCAATGCTAATGGTGTAAACGCGGCGATAGTTGTTAGTATACCAAAAGTAACAGGTGTGGCGACTTCCCTGGTTCCCTCAACAGCGGCCACTGTGCCGTCTTTTCCTTCAACTAAATGAGAGTAAACATTCTCTCCTGTGACTATGGCATCATCTACGACGATGCCCAGCACGAGAATAAATCCGAATGAGCTCATGAGGTTCAGGGTGATCCCGAACCAGTAAAGTGCTGCAAACGCACCTATAAAGCTGATTGGAATTCCCAAGAATACCCAGGCGGCGACCTGTGGTTTAAGGAACAATGACAAGAGCAGAATAACGAGCAGACTTCCCTGTACAGCGCTGGATAGCATGATATTGAGTGAATCGGCAATCGCCTCAGATTCATCGTCCCAGATTTCGAGCTGCATGCCGCGAGGCAGGCTGCTTCTTCTTTCTTCTATGTATGACTTAACTTTCTGAGCGATATCGATTGCATTCTGATCACCGACCCTGAGCACAGCAACGATTGCTGCATGATTACCGTTAAGGCGGGTTATTACACCAAGCTCTTCGAAGCCATCATGCACGACGGCCACATCAGCCACTGTAATGAGGGTCCCTTCGGCAGTGGTTTTTACAACGATCGAGTCGAACTCGTGCTGCCGGTACGCCTGCCCCTGGGATCGAATGAGGATGTCGCCGCCAGCAGCCCTGATATTACCTGCCGATATATCGAGCGAACTTCTACTGACGGCTTCCGCGATGTCTTCAATGGCAATGTCGAATTCTCTCAACCGATCAGGTTTCACTTCGATGGCAATTTCGAAGGGGCGAGCTGATTCGAGCTCTACATGAGTAATCCCATCCAGGCGCAGAAGGTCGAGCCTGATCAGTTCCGCATATTGGCGAATTTCTGTTTCAGTCTGTCGCCCGGATACCAGAACGGCAATGGTTTCATAGGAGTCGATTGCTAATCCGATGACCGGCTTCTCTGCTTCCTCCGGTAATGTGTTAATCGCATCAACACGCGCCTTGACATCATCCAGGAGAAGCCTGGGATCATAACCTGTCTGCGCTTCTATCTGGACAGTCACATTACCCTCGGAGGAGCGGGAAATAATTCTGTCGATCCCTTCCAGGCCTCTGACAGCCTGTTCTATCCTCGTCGCTACTCCCAGTTCCATGTCTTCCGGAGTGGCACCGATCAGGGTTACCGACACATCGACGGTGCGGACTTTCTCAGGCGGAAACGCTTCCAGCGTAATACCGGACACAATCGATGTAACTCCACCGATTATTATTGCCCACATCAGTAGATTTGCAGCGACTGAATTTTTTGCAAACCAGGCAATCATCGGCTGTCTATCCCCTGCTCTTCATCATCCTCGGGAATAAGTGAGTTGGTACGCTCAATGCCAATACCTGAAGTTACCTGACCCAATAGTGTCAATATGAGCTCATCACCTTCCGACAATCCACTAGCAATGATGGCCTCCTCACCATTCTGCCAGGCGATATCAACTTCGCGAAGCTGCAAATAATCCCCTTCGGCAACATAGACAAAACTGTTCTGGTAGATAGCAGACACAGGCACCACGATGGCATCCGGAACTATCCTGCCTTGAATTTCAGCGGTAACGTATTGGAATATTTTTAACGCTGGCCCACCATCTGTTTCCACTGCAAACGGATTCCTGATCTCAGCGATCACATGTAGCTGCCGTGCTGCCTCATCTATTGCGCTTTCAGTGCGAACTAAATCAGCCGGCCAACTTACTGCGCTGTCGAGTTCTGATTGTAAAGTTACAGTATGAGATTCAATCAGGCTGGACGATGGATACAACGACTCCGGCAGATCGATAAACTGTAGATCGGAATTTCTCAGTGGCAATCTGATTTCAACGGACTCTATGGAATAGATCTCCGCCAGTGGTGTGCCGCTGGAGACTACCTGGCCCACGTCCACAAGTTTCTCCAATGCTCTGCCGTCGTAGGGGGCAACTATGCGGGTTCGCTGTAGCTCTACCTCCGCTTTCCTGAGTTCCGCCGAAGCAGCTCGGACCCGCGCTTCTGCTGCCTTTAGATGAGGAAGCCGAAGTACTAACGGGGGAGGATCGCCGGAATTTCCCAATCTGACCCAATCCTGGCTCGCTTGGTTGGTTCTGGCTTCTGCTTCAGCAAGCACTTGTTCTGCATCTGACAATGCAGCGGCAGCTATGTCTACATTGGCCTCATAATCCACGGGATCAATTTCAAACAGAACATCGCCAATTTGAAAAACGCCACCGTTACGAATATTGGGATTAACATTAACGATCTCACCGGAGACCTGGGCAGATAATGAACTGGCCACAGTGGGTCGAATCAGCCCATAGCTTCCAAGGATCACGGAATAGGGCTGACCCCTTACTACTGATGTATCCACAGCAATGGAAGCGGTTTCCGGTTCAGTCTCCGTTGCTACATCCGGGCGAAAAAACCAGAGTGCAAATGAAACTGCAATAAATCCCGATAGAACCAGCAATGCGCTGATACGGGTCAATATGGACTTCATAGAGGCACTCCCAGCGCCAGCTGTAGTTGAATCCGGTTTTGAAGAAGCAGGTTCCTGAGCTGAATCACGGTAGTGGCAGCGTCAAAGGCGCGCTGCTGTGACCCCAGAACAGTGATGTATTGAATAAGACCGCGCTGATACTGCTCGAGAGCCAGGGTAAGGGCAGCATCCGCACTTGATTCGGCATTAAGGGCTGATTCGAAACTTTGCCCAAGTGACCTGCGATCCGAAAGCGCATTTTCGACTTCCGCTATGGCTCCGTTCACAGTATCCAGGTAGATGTTTTCAGCTTGAGTAATTCTTGCATCAGCCTGCTTCTCAAGAGCCCGCAGCCGGCCCCCTTCAAATATCGGTTGAATCACGCCACCTGCCAGCGACCACAGCAAGGATTCACTGTTACTAAGATCTGGCGGGTTTCTCGAGGCCAGCCCTATGTTGGCGGTAAGAGTTAAAACAGGAAAACGATTCTTGTGAGCAATTGCCGATTCCACGTCAGCAGTAAGCAGTTGTAACCATACCAGCTGCAGATCCGGCCTGTTGGTCAGCAACTCCGAAGGAATTCCTGTCGACGTAGGCGCACTTATGACAGGTAAATTTGATCCTAATTCCATGTTGCCATCTGGATAGAGCCCTAGATTGAGCTGCAATTGTGCGATTCTCTCTAGAAGAAGCTGCTGACGCTCAGCCAGTTGTGATTCATTGGTCTCGACTACAGACTGTGCAAGATACAGATCAAGTGCATCATTGATCCCTAACAAGTAGCCTTGATTAACGATTTCAAAAGATTCATTAGCATTCCCCAGGCGCCTTTGTGCCAGGTTGAGCAGTTCTACTGCCTCGATCGCACTGAAATAGGTAGATGTCGTGTCCGATATGACCCGTCGTTTTGCGGACTCGTATCGGGCTTGTTGAGCGGCATAGTACAATTGGGCAGCTTGTTGAATATCACTCAACTGTCCCCACAGATCCATTTCCCAATTCACGCTGAGGTTCAGGTCAATTGGAGAACTTATGGTGGAATGACCCTGACCGCTGTCCTGAACTCTCCCTCTGGACCTGGAAAGGAACAATGCTGCAACGGGTAGTGCTGTCGATTTCGCAATCAGGAGTTCCTGGAATGCTTCCTCCAGATATGCTTCCTCAGTCTTTAACATATAGTTACTTTCCAACGCACAGTTAACCAACCGTGACAAGATCTCATCACCGAAAGGCGACAGCCATTCGACAGAAACCTCTCCGGAAGTAAAGTCTCTACTCCATTCTGGTGGGAGGTTCGGGGAAGACCTGTCGGTGCTAAAGTCCCCTGAAGCACAGGAAACAAGGCTGAAAAGTAGGCTGAGTATCCCAATAATACGAAATACTTTTGGTGGGAAAACACTACAACCGACAGCGTGCAGAATGGTCAAAATACAAATTCTCGCGTAGGTACTTATGCGGGAATTATAAAGGAGCGGACCTCTACAGGACGTTGCAGGAAGATTAAATTTTCTTAATGATTGAAATCGCCTCTAAAAGTCTAAAAGGAGGGGCAATTATGGCGAATAGCATGCGATGATTTGGCATAGCGATAAGTCACGAAGTTTAGAGACGTTCTATAGCACACTCTTATTTCGCTGTTCTAATTCATCGATTCTAATAACGAATCGATTACACAGTCTACTGAAAATCCTGCGCGGCAAACAAAATGTCTTTCAAGAACTGATGGCCCAATTAAGAGCAGCAGATTTTGATGGGAATGTAACGCTGGCGAAAGACATAGCTAATACAATAGTTAGGCACTCATATGAAGTTTTTTATCCAAGCGGCCTCACGAGAGAATATATCTCTGTACTCGTTGCCGATTCCCGGCTCGAATATTTGTGCCCACTTTAGATTAAAAGGCTAACCATGAAAAAATTAGTCATTTTCCTTACCCTGCTTTATTCAGCAGCAAACACTTCGCAAGCTAACGCCCAATTCTTCGGACCGGACTCATATGAAGAATGTATTCTCGAATCAATGGAAGGCGTCTCCAGTGATATCGCGGCAAGAGAAATAGTGAGAGCGTGCAGGAGTCAGTTTCCTCGTGAGTATACACCCCCAATCCCAATCTCAAATCCAGATTGCTTGTTTTTGTTCAATTCAGACACATTCGAATTCGGTGCCTTAGCACAGCGGCCATCAGAGGAGGAAATGAAAAATTTAAAAAGTACGATTGGACCTGCAAGAACAGGAAAATACCAAATAGCGGAAGATTTGGCCCGCCAGATAGTAGCAGCAGACAAGGCGAACGATAATGAGCTTATAGAAGCTCTTAGGCCATTATACTTAAATGTTAGGTATACCATTTACTACCCGAAATCAATCCCACTGGAAGGAATTCAAGCCTTCATATCTCCGGCAAATCTACCTGCCTGCTAATGAGGCTTTTCTCGTTGGAGTTTAGGTTTGCGGCCGGGTGTTCGATTGCCGCGTAAAATTCCCATCTCGACCATTTGAGTCTCCAGCTGTCTGAGTTCAGCGAGTTTCTCACTTCTGGCGTTCCTTATCGCTCTTGTTTCTCTGCCGTGAATTGTTTTAGCTGCTGCGCAGCGACGCTTACCGTCTGTAGTCTTGGCTCCCGTGGATTTACCACCATGCGCGGCACAGACCTCCTTGTTCCGCATAGCGGGTGCTCTGCATTGTCGTTGTTTTTGTTTAGAGCGTGCCCTACACTGTTTGCATCGCAAGCATCCTAATAGTGGGTAATCAAGCATATTTTACCTCACGGGTTACATAGACTTTAAAAAGTGAACAAACTACTAACGACAAAAAAAGGTATCGAAACATGAGGATATTTGCTTTGTTGCTGGGGAGTTCGTTGCTGCTGATTGCTTCTCAGTCATTTAGCCAACGAGATGGGTTTAAAGCAATCTTTGATGGCGAAACGCTGTCTGGATGGGAGGGGAACGCAAATCAATTTCGTGTAGAAAATGAAGCGATAGTTGCCGGCAATCTAAATTCGACCATCGAATTAAACGAATTCCTGTGTACTACTGAGGAATACTCTGATTTTGAATTACTTGTTGAAGCAAAAATTTTAGGTGATCAAATACCAGGAGTTTCGTTTCGGGCAGAAAGGGTTCAAGGATCTACAGAAGTGTCTGGCTATCAGGCTGACATGGGGTATTTAGCCGTCGAGTTTATTCCATTCTTTTTTGATGAGAATGAAGTTGATATGACCGTTCCTTATCCTTTGTGGGGCAGCCTGCTTGACGAATTTAGACCAGAAAAATCAAGGTATCCAGACCCTAATGCTCCATACAGCCTTCTGGCGGTAGCAGATAAAGATGCAGTTGAGGGCGTACTGAGGCCAAGTGACTGGAATCAAATAAGTATCGTTGCAAACGGGCAATCTATTGAACTTTTTTTAAATGGTTTGAAAACAGTAGATTTTAAAGAGGAAGAATCTGTCTCTGGTAGTGGACATATTTGCTTACAGATTCATTTTGGAACACCAGCTAAAGTTGAATATAGAAATATTTATATAAATGAATTTGAATGAAGAACATTAACTAAATGACTAACTACACAACTCTCGGTGGGCGTGTGACATGCACCCGGCCGTGGTACGGGTGGTCTAAATTCAGATTATGGTTTCCACTGGTACGCAGGCGCATAGAAAAATATCTGCACTAACCACTCCCCACTTAATTCTAATTATTATTGTTTTACAGTAAATTATTATTGTTTAATATTAATAATATTGCTAGCATACTCAATAATATTTCTACCTTTAGCAGGGCTTTGGCATGAAGAACACACAAAAAATCCAACGAATGAGCGCCCTCATATCCACACTGTGCAGTCTCAGTCTGATCTTATTACCTCTTTTACAAATTTGGATCTGGGTAGATTTTGAGCGTATCACTGGGACCTTAGAATACATTGGCTATGCGTTGCGCCCTGAAACTATCGCATTACCTTATCGTATTCTTGGTTTTATAATCAGCATGGTCCCTGTCGCATTGCTGATGTGGGGTCTTTTACACCTTAGGGCTTTATTCGAACTGTTTCGAAAAGCCGTGTTCTTCAGCGAAGCTAATGCACGACTGCTGCACAAGTTCGCAATGATGCTGTTTTTCAGTACGCTGGCTTCACCCATCGCACGTGCTCTGGTTAGTGTCGCTGTGACTATCAACAATCCGCCGGGTCAACGCGCAGTGGTTGTTAATATAGGCAGCGGTGATTTGAACAGCCTGTTTGTTGCCACAGTTTTTCTAGCCGTGGCCTGGGTGATGCGAGAAGCACACGCACTGGCCCAAGAAAACGCGGAGTTCGTTTAGTCATGAGCATTGTGGTGAATTTAGATAAAATGCTGGTTGAGAAAAAGATGAGTTCTAAGGAACTGGCGCAACATGTTGGCATTACCGAGCAAAATATTTCTTTGTTAAAAACTGGCAGGGTCCGTGGCATGCGGTTTGCCACGCTAGAGAAAATTTGTGAGGCACTAAAATGTCAGCCTGGTGACATACTTGCGTATGACGCAGATAAACTTCCCGACGACTAATAACTCAATATATGAAGCAGAGTCATAAGTGACTCTGCAAAATTTATAACTTAAAACTTAACTATGACTAACTACACAACTCTCGGTGGGCGTGTGACATGCACCCAGTGCAAGGCCATGTCTAAGCGCACTAGAGTCCGTTGCAGAGCGCCAGCGATCAAGGGTAAGGCCGTATGCCGGTTTCACGGGGGTAGGTCTACTGGGCCTAAGACTAAGGCTGGTCGGGCTAGGATAGCAGAAGCGCATACTGTTCATGGTAGGGAAACGAGAGCTAAACGTGCAGAGCGTAGTGCCAAACTTGCAGAACTACATCAGCTAGAACAGTTGGGGTTTACCTGCGGTTTGTATCCTGAAGGGACTGAACGTATGCGTGGCAGGAAGCCTAAGGGTGTGACCGATGCAGCGGTGCAGTTGTCTTACCTGCATAACCTAGTCAGGGAAGAACAGAGAGAAGCGATACTAGAGATTGTGCGTAAGAGGATGACTGAGCCTACTTCCTAAAGTACACCTTGGTATAAGCTTCACCGCCACGTTTACCACCATGTTTGGCCTCGTTAATCTGGTAAATTTCCCAACCTTCTTTAACGATTTTGTTCAATTCAACTTCGATTTGACTACCCATCCATCCTTCGCCAAACCATCTGATGTGCCATTGGTACTTCTGCATTCAACATACTCCGTATTCCACTGTAGGGGGGTCAGAGACGAGCTTAATCTGAATTTCGCGCAACAGTTCATGAACGGTGTGACGATGTGACAGTTGTGGTGATGGTTCGGTATCTTTCCTATATAACTAATTTTTAGTCCCTAGAAGAAAAATACGGAAGGTGCGTCACAACCGTCACACCGTCACATTGAGTGCTTTGCCTCACTTCCAACATCATCAAGCACACCCAACACTCTGTCTAAGTGGGCTTCTATATCCTCATCCCCCCCATCACCCCAGCCTGAAAGAATTTCTTCGCTTTCTTCGTTCACCTTCGCTTGCTCCTCCGTAATATCAGCAACCTCACGTAAACCATAACGCATACCATCCCGACCTTTTTTATTTTGGTAGCCAAGTGCTTTTAATTTTTTACCGAGTCCTGCGGGAGAATTCACCTTAACTTGCATATCTTCCTCCCTACAAAATGAGTGGTAACTCATATGAAGTACAGCGGCGAGTTGGCCCTCAGCAGGGACACACTTCTCGTAAGAGCCTAACCATTGTTTTAGTGAATCTTGGGATTCTAAATAATTTCGAGTCGTTGATGTAACCTCAGCAGGAGGGTGGAGTCCCTCAGCAAAATATGCCACCGCACCCTGAACTAGCCACAATAAGATACCCTCCAACTCTGCATGTAAAACCTCCATTAAATCTTTCTGTGCGCCTGGTAAGTTAGGGTCGGGGTCAACTTCGCCGGGTCTGTTCCATCGCATATCAAAAGGAATCATGTTGATGCGCCCTTGCATTGCTGCGTCCATGTGATCGACTGGTGGCGGCGTATTAGTCATCAGGATCAGTTTGTGCGTAATTGGGAACGTCATGGGGCTTTGATGTAGGCCTCGAGCGGTAATGAAGCCACCCCCGGTGTGTCGTTTGACTATCGATGCCTCAAGCTTTTGCCCTTCTTTGGATTCACTGCTAATCGCAAGCCTAGCACCAGCAAGTTTGCGGGTAGAGGGTGTAGCGCTATCTGCGCCGTTATCAAACTTAGTCGCCATCAGAATCTCGGGGGAAACTGTTTCCGCGTAGTCGCCTACGGCTTTTACCACTGTATCGAGCAGGACATTTTTCCCATTCGAACCCAACCCCCACATAATTATTAAGAGTTGCTCGACAGTTAATCCGGTGAGGCAGTAACCAAGCAGTTTTTGCAGAAAAGTAGCGAGATGAGGCCTTCCCGTTCGCTGCAAAACTTCATCCACTAAGCGGCCATCGCAAGAAGTGATTTCAGATACGAACAACGACCATCGCACAGCTTCTGCCATCGGGTTGTAAACAACAGAGCAGCGTTTCGTTACAAAATCTTTCTTGCTATCAACACGAAGCTCTCCAGTCGGTAGATCCACTACTCCATTTTGCACTCCTAATAATTTGGAATCTTGATCTAGCTTTGAAGCCTCGACCACAAAGCGTCGATCACGTTGTGCCAGACCCAACATCGCATCCAATCTATGCTTGTTCCGGCATTGTGAAGCCCAGTTCTCAATACTTTTGGCCGCCGCTTGGATGCATTTGCGTTCTTTATCACTGAGGTGGGGTTGCTGGGAATCAGCAAACATTTGCTGCGCGTGCTTTGTATAGCTGCCCGCGACACCCAGTGCCATTTCGTGCGCGTGGACACCACTTGGGTCCATTTTCCAACGCCCAGCAACCCACGCCATAAAACTTTTCAATTCTGGGATATAACGTAAATCGCCAGCTGTTTCCTTGTATAGTATTGCGACGTTGCCCGAGTCAGTACGGTCGACAACTTCTAAGATATTTTCGGCTGTAGTGGCAAGCTCGAGTGACTCGTTATCCTCGTCCGTCAATTCCCCACAAAGATCTTCTTCCAGAATGTAAACGTTACCCCCATGCGCGAACGAGTTTATTGCAGGACGTCCCTCTTGATTGAGGCAGTAAATTTTGGCCTTGCCAGCACCATCTTCTGGGTCAATTGGATCAGCACACGTAGCTTCATGATATTTCTCGGGGTCAGCCAGTAACTCGCTAACGGTCTTAATACCAAAGTCATCTGTGTGTATTTCATAATCACTACGAAGGGTAGGGCGCTCACCAGACAATGCTGCATCGAGGATTCTTTTAACTTTTTCTTGTTCACATCCTTTAGCAATTAATTTCTTGCGTTGCTTTCCCAGCCATGTGGCACGTATAGCTGCTGCCTCTTCTGCTGCCGTAAGTTTTAGTTCATCTACCGTCCTTTGGTATTGAGATGTCTCTTCATAAGACAGAGGTAGAACTTTCAGATAAGTTGGTGTCTCACAATGTTGCCAGTAGTTAATTTGTCGCTCTTGGGTGATTCCATCACTTAATAATGCGCCCCCCTCATAGCATGGCTGATTGGGGGTTTTCATCGCAGTGTCTACAAGACTCCGAATCAATGTTGTACCGGCCGTGGTAATAAACGGGTATCCGTAGCCAAGCAGAACTGATCGCTTGTGGAGAGTATCTAATATTTCGGGAATCTGACTTGGGTCTTCAACAAAACAAAAAGTATGAACGCCTTTTAACTGCGGACTAAGGCCATCAGCCACTATACCGCTCGATGCGCTTGGGCTAGTGCAGTAATCCGTTTTTCCAAGGAGAGGCGCAATCGCTTCCTCATAGTCTTGCGCCGTGCTTATTCCGAGTGCTTCAAGGTTATCCGAATCGATAGGCAAAATGCCTGGCTTATCGGTTGCAAATGGGAAGTCTTCTTTTGTGCGCCTTATTTCGCCATCGCCCAAACCACATTTTCCGATAAGTTGAGTTTGGTTTATCCCTGCTGTAATAAAATCACCAGGTTTTCGTTTTTCAACGAAGTTAGCAAGCTCTTCCATTGAACTAACGGTTACTGTCTCAAAGGATCCAGTTTTGAAATTTTCAGCGGGGGTCTTAATCGCAACACCGTCAACCAGTTCGTATTTTTTAGCAACGCCTATGGCATGAAATTTTGTGAAGGAAATGGCTGCCATCATAAGTCCTCCCCAAATAATTCTTCAAAAGGGCTTACGCTGAAAGATCTTTGTGAAGCCTCACTTACTGCAGTATCTTTGGCTTCATCCAGGGATGAAAAAGCTTGCGGTAAAAATTCGCCGTCGACTAATCCAAAGAAAGAGCCGAATTTATTTTTGCCAACAACACAGTTCAGCCCATCGATTTCAGTATATGAATTACCTTTGGCTGATAATTTCCACTCGTAAATATCCATGTCTTTCTCCTAAGGAGGTGAAAAAGTTTGTTTAATTATTTTTGGATATTCGCGAGCAGTTTGACCGCTGCTGGGCGGGCACAAGATTTCTCTTGTTCGGTGAAACTACAAATCGTTTCCTATCCTAGAAAAACTAATCATTCACCGGTTATTTGCGCGGAGGGTGCGCGCCGATCTGTGCGCCTCTGAAGGTTGTTATTATTTTTTTGTTTGCGCACCTCCTTTTATGACATACCGAAAGAAATTTGGAGGGTTTATTAGAATCCTGCTACCCCAGTAACAAATGACTTGCGCCTCAATCAATTCCTTACGCTTATTGTGGATAAGCCACCTTAAACCGCCCTTGGGGAACTCGGGATAGTTCTTAGAAAAAGAATTAACGGATTGTAGATTGGGTGTTGTTATTTCCTCGCTTGGTTCTTGATTCACTGGGACCCCCTAAACATCTTATCGACCATGCGCTCAACCGTGGCAGATCTGTGGTCATCCGTTAGATGCGAGTACCGTTGGACCATCGCCAAAGTTTTATGGCCTAAAATATCGGCGATCTCGCGCAAAGTCGCGCCACTCATCGCGAGAAATGATGCAGCGGTGTGACGCAGGTCATGAAACCTGAAATCAACTAAATCTGCTTCTGTCCGCACTAGTATCCAGGCGTAATCCATATTAAATGATTTGGTCAGTCCTTTTTTTCCACGAGAAGGAAAGACAAACGAAGTGCTATCGATTGGTCGAACCTTTGCTCTTTCTTTTAGTGATGTCAGTGCCGGCCCGGCCAAAGGAACGGAGCGAGTCTCATTGTTTTTTGTGATTCTGAGAGTTATCCGTTGGTATTTAAAGTCAATGTCGTGCCAGCGCAAGCCTATGATTTCGCCACGTCGCATTCCTGTGGTAATAGCAAGCAGAACAATGGTTAACATTTCAGGATATTTAGTGCAGTTTTTGCAGGCTAGTAGTAGAGCATCTTGCTCGCTTTCAGATAGAAAACGGCATCTCCCTTTGGGTTCCCTCAAATGCTTGATACGTAAGCAGGGATTTTCGTCGAGCCACTGCCACTCAGAGGTTGCGTATCCGAGCAGCGCTCGTAAGCTTGCTACATAACGGTTCACCGTGGCATTTGATCGCAGTTTGCCTTGGTGGCGTCCGAAGTTGGCGGGTTCTGTTTGTAACTTTCGACGACATTCAATGACAACAGATGGCGTGATATCACCTAAAACCTTGTCACCAATTTGAGATTCCCACCAGGCAAGGTGCGTGATTCGACCACTTGAATCAGCGAGCTGCATCAGAATATCCTCGCCGTAGCGAGCAATGGCATCTCTCAATGACCTATATCTAGATTCCACATAATTGAAATGTCGTCCAGCGAGGATTGCTGATTCGTGTTGGATGCACCAGCGTTCAGCGTCGGATTTTGTATTTAGTGTTGCAGAGAGAGGACTTTGCCCTTTTCGCCGTATTTTGCAGCGGTAGGAGGTTTTACCATCTTTGGTCGTGCGCTTTTCTGTGGTAGCCATGCGATTATCCCTGTCGGCTCTGTTGGCCGAAGTAAAATTAGGAATTTAGTTTTCGCAGGCTAATTTAAAGTGCGCCGAACACTGACCAAACTGTAGAACAAACTGGAGCAAACGACCAGTAATAATTCGACGTGTGGCTCACTTGATTGTCCCATGAGTGTCCCATGGGCATTGAGAAAAAAGACGAGAAGGAGTGTAACTTATTGATTTAATTGGTGGGCCCACCTGGATTCGAACCAGGGACCGACGGATTATGAGCCCGTATTGGCCTTTCTTTTTCCAAATCGCCCTTTCCTGAATATCAGCGGCTACCGTCACAATTTGGCGAAGTGAGATGGATCCCCGGGTCTATTTTTAGACCCACCCCTTTGCTCCATTGCGAACGGCAAAAGTGCTCTGAGAAGGCTGAAAGG
>Ga0187833_10002554_pt1 | contig 19375 bp, 18 predicted proteins | sample ETNtaG_37_FD_167968 | JGI IMG/M metagenome (GOLD analysis project Ga0187833, IMG submission 167968) | Marine microbial and viral communities from oxygen minimum zone, Eastern Pacific Ocean - ETNP2014_SV_400_PacBio MetaG (Illumina Assembly) | ecosystem: Environmental > Aquatic > Marine > Hypoxic...
TTATGGCTATAGGCCGTATATCTGGATCAGTATTAAAAGCGAACCTTACGAGGAACGGTACCGATCTGGCATTTGAAACAAACCTACTTTATCTTGACGTTACGAATTCTTACGTAGGTATAGGTACTTCTTCCCCATCAACAGCATTACACGTAAACGGAACAGCAACAGCCACAGCAGTAACAGCCACGGCCGCAGTAACAGGAGGCACATTATCAGCTTCTGGTACAGGTACGGATGCTCTATTAACATTAACTACTACAGAAGCAAGTGCATCAGCAAGTCCAAAGATAGACTTAAAAAGAAATAGTTCTAGTCCAGCAGACTCGGACAAACTAGGTCAAATAAATTTTTTAGGTGAAAATGATAACGATCAAGAAGTTACATATGGAAGAATAACCGCTAGTATTTTTGATGCATCTGACGGAACTGAAGACGGAAAAATGCAAGTTATGTTAATGGAGAACGGTACTCTTACAAATTCTGTACGTTTTGAGTCACAAGGTCTATTCTTGAACACATCAAATACTATTACTTTTGAAGGTGGAACTGCCGACAATTACGAAACTATATTAACAGTTGTAGACCCAACAGCAGATCATACAGTATCTTTACCCAATGCAACAGGTACAGTTGCGGTTTATGCCAGCGACGGAAGTAACGGACAAGTATTACAAACTGATGGAAGTGGTACATTATCATTTGCAGAATCAGGTGGCGGTGGTGGTGGAAACAACACAGCAGTAAAACAATTTAATTATCATAAACTTACAACAACATCAGCAGTTATAGATGAATTTGATTTAGACGAATATAGAGGTGCTGTTTATGATATATGCATAGAAGAAACTGGTAATGTTGTAATTGGACACGTAAAAGTTTCTGTTGTACACAACGATTCCACTCCTTTTATTTCTGTATACGATTTAATTGAAGATAGTACAAGAATAGTTGACTTTACTGCGGCAATATCAGGAGATATGTTACAACTATCTGCGGCAACCAACAGTTCATTACACACAAATTTAAGAATTTATAGAGTTGCATTAGGTGATCATCATGAGACAGTTGCAAATACAAACTCAAAAATTATAGCATCAAGTACAGCAATTGGTTCCAGTGCAACAACATTAGATCAATTTACAAAAACAGATATACAAGGTGCAAAATATGTTGTACTAATCAAAGATTCAACACAAAGTGAATATCAAATTTCAGAAATGAGTATGACTCATAACGGAACAACAGTTTTCTTTGATGATTATGCAAAAGTAGCAACTAGAAGTGATTATGCATATACTTTTACAGCAACAATTTCATCAGCAACAGTAACATTTTCGGCGGCATCTACAGGTGGTACAACTGGTACTGCAATATTATATAGACAAGATTTAGGATCTAAAACAAAACTAGGAGAATTTGATAATACACTTTACGGTAAGAAAAGTGATATAGATTCTACTGTTGAAACGATCGATTCATTTGATGTATTCAAATATAAAACTGCAAAATATTTTATTAATATCGGAAACGCAGGAGATACTGAATATCAAAATTCTGAAATAACTTTAACTGTTAGTGGACCTGGATTAGGTGCAACTATAAATGAAAGTATTGTAAGAACTGGATCAACAAGTTTAGCAACATTTACAGCAGACGTATCTGGAGGCAAAGCAAGATTAAGAATGCAAGGTACATCAGCAAATAATGTAATTTACTTTGCAAGATTAGGAATGGAAGCCAATAACATTTATAGAGCAAACGCACAAACGGCAGATAATTTATATATTACACACAATAACATAAAATTAACTGATGAACTATTAGATGTATCAGCGGCATCGGGGGCTATAAAAATTGCTTCTGGTACAACTGCACAAAGACCTTCGTCTAGTTCAGTAGGTATGTTAAGATACAATTCAACAACAAGTACATATGAAAGATATGATAGTAGTGGTTGGACAGCAATTACAACAACGGCATCAACATCAGATTTAAGTGATACAACAACAGGAAATAAAACTTCTATTGGAACTTCTGCAACAAACATTGATACTTTTGCTACAAGTGATTTTGATTCAGCATTTTATCTTGCAGTAACAAGAGACGAAATTAATGAAGAAACTGCCACAGATCAAATAAGTTTAGTACACAATAATACAACGGCATTTGTTGCATCTGGTGGTGGTATTAGATCAGGAGACAACAATCATATAACATATACAGCAGACATTAGTAGTGGTACAGTAAGATTAAGAGGTACAGGTACAAGCGATGTAAACTCCATAAAATATTTTAGAATTGCGATGGGTGATAGTACAAGTGCTACGTCATCAGGAAAAACTGCAATTGTATTAAACACAGATGTTGATAGTGCTGTAGAAAATATAGATACTTGGGCTCATGCTTCTTATAGAGGCGCAAAATATTATATTAGTGCAAACAATACATCAAAAACTGAATTACAAAATATAGAATGTTCAGTTGTACATAACGGATCTGCCGCCTTTATTGCAACATACAACGACGCATACACTGGTAATAATGCTTTGATAACATTGACAGCAGATATTAGTGGAAGTGATGTAAGATTACGTGCAACAGGAAATGAACCAAATACTGCTGTTAAGATGTTTAGAATTTTATTAGGAGATTCAGAATCAGATACATCTGGTGACAACACAAAAGTTGTTGGGGCAGTAACAGTATCATCATCTGCAACAGCAATAGACACTTTTTCAAGTGACTCATACACAGGTTCTCATTATGTTGTAGTTGGTTACAACTCGGGTGAGTCTGGTACGCCAGCATCTATCTCAGAAGTATTTGTAGTACATGACGGAACAACTGCTTACGTAAGTTCAGGACCAATTGTATCAACTAAAGGTACAGATCAATTAACATTTACAGCCGCATTATCAGGTACAACAGTAACATTAAACGCATTGAGTACAAGTGGAGGCTCAACAACTGTTAATGCTTTTAGAACACATATACAAAGAACAGCGGCAGGTGCTTCTACATCAATACAAGTTTTAACAAGTAATGATCAAACAATCACAGGTACAAAAACTTTTGCGGATAATGCCAAAATTATTATGGGTGGTGGAGGCGATTTAAAAATATATCACTCAGGTAGCCACAGTATTATCCAAGATGCAGGTTCAGGTTACTTAAGAATCAGAGGTAGTAAAATACAAATAATGGGTAATGGTAATGATGAAATGCATATCGTCTCCACTGAGAACGGTTCAGCAGAACTTTATTATGATGGTACAAAGATGTTTGAAACAACAACTTCTGGTGCAAAAATTATAACAACATCAACTAGTGACGCATTATTAATTGATATGACTGAAGCAAGTTCAACAGCGGGACCTGTATTGTCATTAAAAAGAAATAGTGCAAGTCCGGCTGATGCAGATTATCTTGGACAGATTAACTTTAAAGGTGAGAACGACGCTGACCAAGAAGTAAACTACGCTAACATTACTGGAAAAATACTAGATGCTTCAGACGGATCTGAAGACGGTATTTTAGAAATGGCACACCTAAAAAATGGAACAAGCACAACAACAATGAGATTTAGATCTGATAGTTTACAACTATTAAATGACACTAACCTAAGGGTTACTGGTCATATAGAAATGGGTGTGTTGGATAGTGATCCATCTACAACTGCCGACTTTGCTCACATTTATGCTAAAGACGATTCAGCAAGTGCTGAAGTATATGTAAGAGACGAAGCAGGTAACGTTACAAAACTTTCACCGCACAATAAACAAGGTGAATGGGAATATTTCTCAAGAAATACTAAAACAGGTAAAACTGTTAGAGTTAATATGGAAGAAATGATTAAAGATATTGAAAAACTAACAGGTAAAAAATATATTAAGGAGGAATAATGCCAAAACGATATAGTTTAATGAAAGTAGAAGATGACGATACTGAAGGTAAAACAGTAACGGATAAAGATGCTGACTTTCACAAAAAACAAATATTTCATAAAGTACAAATTAAAAATCGTTCTACTAGTGAAAATGCATTATTACTTTCTACATTAGACGATGGGTCAGCAAGTGGTCCTTTAGTTACATTAGAAAGATTTTCCGACAGTCCAGCAAAAGGCGATACCTTAGGAAAAATACAATTTAAAGGCAAAACCTCGGGCGGTGATCTGATACGTTATGCAAGTATTGATACTAAAATTAAAACGGCAAATGGTAATGATTCTGCTCTAAACTTTACTGTAAGAGTTGGTGGGTCTCACAAATCAATGTTGATAGTACAAAACGATGGTGTACTTGTTCATGTTGATAAACCTTTATGTCTTCAAACTACTGGTTACAAAAAAACTAAATTATATGGTAGAAATGCAACTGCAAAAAGAGAAATTGAGTTTCCTGATCAAAGTGGTACTGTAATGGTTAACGAGTCAGGCAAAGTAATGGCAACCGATTTGCCTACAAGTGATCCAAGTAATGTTGGACAACTTTGGAATGATAGTGGTACTGTAAAAATTAGTGCTGGATAATGAATTATCCAACAGATAAAAAAGGAAATTACAATCTTCTTTGGTCGTTTGTTAAGCAACAAAAATTAAGAACAGTAATAGATATTGGTGCATGGTGGGGACCGTGGACATTACTGTGGAGTTCAAGGGCAAAAACAATTGAAGCATTTGAACCTAATCCAGATATGTTATCTGATCTTAAACAAACAACAAATAAATTAAACAATTGCACTGTATATAACACAGCATTAGGCGATACTACTGGAAAAGTTTCTATGCAATACGAAACTCACTCAGGTACTTGTCATATTAAAGATTATAATGGTTCTATTAGTTTACGAACACTTGACAGTTATAATTTTCAAGATGTAGATATTATAAAAATAGACGTTGAAGGCTTTGAAATACCTGTATTAAATGGTGCAAAACAAACAATAGTCTCACAACAACCATGGATACAAATAGAAGCAAATCATTCTGGAAAAAGATATGGAAGGGCTAAAATAGATATTATAAATCTATTACACAGTTGGGGAATGAAACGAGTTAAGAAAAAGTGGCCGGATCACATCTGGAGATTTTAATGAAAACTATTATTATATTATTAACAGTATTTGGTTTAACTTTCCTATTAGTTGGGTGTTCGGGATTTAATTTTACGTGTAATGACTTTAATAGTGAACTAACTTTAGAAGAGAACGCTAAAAATTTAGAAAGATGTTCAAAGAATCAATTCCAATGGAAAAGAGCTTTTTAATAGATAGCATTTCCATAAAAAGATAAAACAATCATAGCAATTATAAAAAGTGCCATTAAAAAAATAACTATTTTTCTTATCATTTAAACAATTAAGTCTAGAATAGTTTGCAGTTTACCTTTAATAGCTTTATTATTAACAGTATTTTTTAATCCTGCGTGTAAATTTTTTGGCCAACATTCAAACGCAGTCCAACAATATCCTGAATGTTCCTTATTTAATTTTGGTATAAATTCTGCTTCAACAGCAATAAGATATGTATGAAAGAAAAATTTTTGATCATTTGATGTAAACAATTCTAAAGGAATTACTTTTTTAAATCTTGGAGTATCACCAACTTCTTCTTGTATTTCTCTTTTTAATCCTTCAAATGCAGATTCAGTAAAACGTGCTTGTCCACCAACTAATCCCCACAATCCACGTGTTTTAGCATCAGTTCTTTGTACAAATAAAAAACGTTTTGTTACTGTGCAATAAAACAAGGCACCAGAACAAATTATATTTTCTTTCATAAGTTAGTATAACAAGTTATTATGATTTTATCAAGGAGTTGTTGCATCAATTGATGCGTTGTAACCAGGACTAGCACCACCATCTAATACTATTGACCAATTACCAGCAGTATAAATTCCTTCATATGATTTAACCCATTCAGTACCATTAAATCTATACTGTATTCCTGTATGTGTATTTGTAATATAATGTTGTGTAGAGTCTGGATGTGATGCGTCAAATACTTTTAACCATTTGCTTTGAGAAGTATTATATTCAATTATATCACCCACTGAAGCAACCAGTGTTCCCCAAGTTGAACTTTGTACTGTTGCTGTAGAATCACCTATTTGATCTATAATTAAATATCTATCACCATTTGCTGGTGTTGGTGGAGCAAAAGTTGTAGGATTAATAATTTTTAAAACTGCTGTCAATGTATTAGCAGGAATAGTATCTTGATCTATGTTGAATAATAGAAATGTATCATCTAAAGTACTAGTAGCAATTGTTCCAATAATTTCATTTCCGTTTGATTGCATTAATCTTATTTGTGATGTATCATTTCTAACTTTACCATATTGATCTAAAAGGATTTTCCAGTTAACTGGTGGACCAAAAGTTTCAAACGGATCAAAATTACTTGGTGCGTTAGCACCTGTATAGTATCCATCACCGCCACTTGTTGTAGTTGTACCAGTAGTACCTAATAATCTTAATTGGTTTCCTGTAACTAATAAACCAAAATTATTTGGTGTAATATAACTTCTTGTTAACAATGTTCCATCAATTAATCCTGCTGTAATTCCACCATCATCATCATATATGCTCATAATAATTTTTTGTATAACACCTAATTTTGATACTTTAACAGGTGGTGATAACCATATTGGCATAGAAAAAGTTATTGTTGCAATATCAATTTCTGTATCTGCACCTACTGGAATAGTTCTTGAACTAAACGTTGTCCCTGTTAGTTCAACATAACTTAAACTTGTCCAATCAATATAATTGTCTGTTTTTTGTATTTCAAAATCAGGGTTAAACAAATATAAAATTTGTTCCATTATTTGTAATTTTTGATCTGTATTTGTTGTCCAAATATCTGCTGTAACTTCTAATCTAAAAGGAGAAGGCATAACTTTTTCAATTGTATATCCTGCTCCTAATTTATTACTATAAGTTCCATCATCTAGAACATCACGTTCTTTTAAATGTTGTTTTTCAATATGATAAGGATTTTGCATTCTTTCTCTATCATAATTTAATTCTCTAACATACGCGGCAATTCTTGGAGCATACTGTAATGCGTTCTCACTATTATTTCTAATAATGTTTGCAACTTGTCTTGTTGGATCACCATAAACAACCGGTACTGGTCTTAATGTTACAGTATCATCTTTACCTTTTCCTGTTTCCACAGAAAAATTACTCAAAATTCTTATAAATTGAGTTAAAAATTTTCTAATTTGTCCGTCGTAAAAGTGTAACATTTTTAATTGTCAGCCTTTGGTTTTAATGCATCTGATAATGATTGTCTTTGGTCAACTGTTAATCCATTTATTGTAGTAGTATCTGATTCATTAATAAATTTAGTTTTCCAATTTGCTCTTGTATCAGTATTACTCATAGTTATTCTAACAGAATCTTCAATCTTAACCCATCTGGTACCATCAAAACGGAATAATCTATTTGGTAGATAATCTGTTCTTAAGAAATAATCACCGTTGTTAACATTACTTGTAGGAAATGAAATACCAAAACCAGCAGGGTAACCATTTGGTGCAACACCGTCTCCATCTAAATAAAAACCATAATGTGATGCCGCTGGTGTATCTAATACTGCATTTATTGGTTTATCTGAACTAATTCTATCAGTTGAATTAACGTTATCAGTTCTAATATTCCCTCTCTCATCAATTGGTGCAACATAGTATTGTTTGTAATTAAATCCTGATTTGGGTGCATCTTGTTCTGCCTGTGCAACAACTTGATCATTAATAGTCTTTTCTCTATTATATGTTGACATATAACTTGCAAGTGAGCCAGTTGTAGTAGCATCACCGATTATATCTCTAAATTCTTGTGCGTCAACTAATGTTTTCAATTTTAATCTTAATAGGTGTGGCCACCAAGTTTGACTAAACCCTTCCGCCGCTCTGTTCACATCTTCAACAACGTAGTATCTTTTCAATGCAATTGGTATACTTTCATCTAATGAATAATCCTCTTTCATATGAGGGAATTCAATAACGTCTCCAGACATAGGTTTTCTACCTAATCTTTCAACTGAATCATTTAAATGTACTGTCAAAAATATAGTATCATTTTGTAAAAACATACCAAATTGTGATAGATTAAAATCAATATCTTGTACATTGTATATTCCACGTATTGTATAAACATCAGAAGCATATTGTCTGTCTCTATTTTCTAAAAATAGTAAATCCTGTATGGTTCTTTCATTTAAACTATCACCAGAGTACTGTGGATTTGTTGGAGATGCTGGTCCATCTTTATTAGTACTACCTTGATCGTAAGGTCCTAGATATTTGTGAAAGTGTAAACTGGTCCCGCCCACAGTAAACATCTCTTTAATGTTCCTATCAAAGAACTTGTAATCATTGCCTTTTTCTGGCTTAAAAATAGATAATCTTGGCATTCCATACATATTTATTGAATGCACAACTACTATAAATATGTGTATGTCAGAACTTCAAACAGGGCAACAGGAAATATTTGATTACGTAAAAAACAATCTAGGTGAGGGTATGATCGATGTGGAACTAGACCCTAAACACTATCAAACGGCCCTAGAAAGAGCAATCAATAGATATAGACAACGTTCATCAAATGCTGTGGAAGAATCTTATGCTTTTTTAGAATTGCAAGAAAATCAAAATACATATATTCTACCTGACGAAGTTATTAATGTACGAAAATTATTTAGAAGAACTGTAGGTTCCAGAACTGAAGGTGGCGAAGGTGGTACACTATTTGAACCATTCAATTTAGCATACACAAACACATATCTTTTAAGAGCAGGAGCAACTGGTGGTTTAGCAACTTATTATGCTTTTGCTTCTTATCAAGAATTAATAGGTAAATTGTTTGGTTCATTTATACAGTTTCATTATGATGTTGCAACTAAAAAATTAACAATAACACAAAGACCAAGAGCAGATAAAGAAACTGTTTTAATGCATACTGACAATTATAGACCAGATATTACACTATTCAAAGACGTGTATGCAAAACCATGGATCAGAGATTATGCTCTTGCAGTATCTAAAACTATGTTAGGTGAAGCAAGAGGTAAATTTAATACTATTGCTGGACCTCAGGGAGGCACAACGCTTAATGGTGCTGAACTTAAACAACAAGGTACTGCCGAGATGGAAAGATTAGATCTAGAAATTGGCAACTTTGCAGAAGGTGGCACACCACATAGTTTTGTTATAGGTTAATTCACAAACACATCATTTTAAATAAAAGAGGAATGAAAACAGACTCTCGTTATAAAAGATATCGTGATTGTAGCATAGACGAATTAGAAGAAATCGTTAATGATTTGGAAAATATGTCTATTAATGCTTTAAAAAATAAAAAATTGGACATACGTAAAACAATACTTGGTTCAGTAACTGAAGCAAAATTAGAGATTGAAAAACGTCTTAAAAAATAGTATAATCAATTAATGTTAATAGGATTAGTAGGGCCAATTAGTTCTGGCAAAAATACCGTTGCGGAAAGACTGGTAACACATCATGGATATAAACGAGATAGCTTTGCAAAAAGTTTAAAAGATGCTGTTAGTTCGATGTTCAATTGGGATAGAGAAATGCTAGAAGGCAATACCGAATCTAGTAGACATTGGAGAGAACAACCTGATAAATTTTGGAGTGAAAAAATGGGCAAAGAAGTAACACCACGTTGGGTATTACAATACTTTGGTACTGAAGTTATGCGTCAAGGTATGTATGATGCTATATGGGTTGACTCTGTTATTGGAAGATATAAAGGTGAAAATACTGTAATTTCAGATACTAGATTTCAAAACGAAATTAAAACTATTAAAGCACACGGTGGTATAATTGTTCTTGTAAAAAGAGGACCAATTCCAACCAGAGAAGAGATGCAAAAGCGAGGTACACATCAATCTGAATGGGATTGGGTAGGTGCTAACTTTGATTATACTATTGATAATACAAATAGTTTAGAAGGATTAAATGCTAATATAGATCAATTTATTCATCGGCTACAAGATCGCCAATCTTCCAACCAAGGCGTTTAATACTGCCTATTCTTTGACAATTAGCACAAACAGTTTTTAAATTTGTATATGACGTGTTTCTTAAATTTCCATCTACAAAAAATACATCTAATTGTATAGTATCTTGTGCTTTAAAACCACATAATTCACATTTAGATTTCTTACGATAGCCAGATCTTTGTAATGGTGTAACACCACCAATACGTAAGTTTTTCTTTTTACGATTACAAGTATCACATAATTTACGCCAATATACTTTTGATCCTCTGCGATAAGCATACGCTCTTGGCTTTGATTTGCATTGTGTACATAGTGGTCTTGTATCCATATACATTACTTACGTTACCTATATAGGCACCAAATTTTATAGATTAATGTCGTAAAATGCAAATGATTACATAAATAGTTCTAGTATACGTATAAATTTGCAAGGAGAACACGTAAATGGCAATAGCATCACCAGGAGTAGAGGTAACTTTAATAAACGAAAGTTTTTATGTACCGTCAGATGCGGGTACAACACCTCTTTTTATAGTAGCATCATCACAAGATAAAACACCAGGATCAGGTTCGGGTACAGCGGCAGGAACAACAACCGCTAATGCTGATACAGCTTACTTGATTTCATCACAAAGAGAATTAACAGAGACTTTCGGTGATCCAAAATTCTATACAGACGTTTCAGGAAATTCATTACACGGTTATGAATTAAATGAATGGGGACTACAAGCGGCTTACTCATTTTTAGGTATTGCAAACAGAGCATACATTTTAAGAGTAAACGTTGATACTGCTGATTTAATTGGCAGTGCAACAGCTCCAACAGCAGATCCATCAGATGGGACATATTGGCTTGACCTTGCAACAAGTTCTTATGGTCTATTTGAATGGTCTCAAACAGATCAAAAATTTACAGCAAAAACACCAACGCTAATTACAGGTGTAGGTGACTTGGTGGGTAACTCATCTACAGGTGCTCCAAAAACTTCAATTGGTTCACAAGGTGACTATGCTATTAACACAACTCACGTTTCAAACAAGATTTACAAAAAATCAGCAATTAACACTTGGGTACAATTAGGGTCAAGTGCTTGGCACTTAACACTACCAGTTAAAACAGTTGCATCAGGTACAACTGTAACAAATGGTCACACAATGTCAGTTAATGGTATTCTAGTAACAACTGGTGGAACAGCATTATCAAATGTTGCAACAGCTATTAATACTGCTAATGCAGGTGGAGTTACTGCAAGTGTAAACGGCACAACTGGAAACTTAGAAATATTCCATAACGGATTGGCATTTGGGGATTCAACTGCAGGAAATAATACAATTAGATTTGAAGAAGGTACTGGATTACTGAATTCATTAGGAATTACAGCGGCTACATATAAAGGTACTAAATTTTTACAAGACAAACATACTAATAGACCTACTTGGAAAACTGCAAATGAAAACAGACCTAACGGTTCTGTTTGGCATAAAACAACATCAGCAAACAGTGGATCAAACATTGTTGCAAAACTTTACAGTACATCAAGTGGAGCTTTTGCAAGTGTAAGTGCACCATTATATACAACAAATCATTCAGCAATTTACAACACTGATCCAACATACGGTGGAACCGGTATTGCAGTAGGTACATTATATACACAATATAATATCACTGAACAAACAGTAGACGGTCAAAGTGATATAACACCAAACGTTGGTGACTTTCAATTATTTAGATATGAAGGTGGAACAACAGTAATTTCATCTAAAACAACATATCCAAGTTTCACAGCAGGTGAAACAATGACAGTTAGAGAATCATTGAAAAATCAAGAAGCATTAGATACTGCTAAAACAGTTACTATGATCTCTGGAGATGGTTCAACATTAGGTGATGCAGACGATTTTGTAACAGCATTTTCAACAGCTGGTTTTACTAACTTAGAAGCATCAGTTATAACTTCAGGTGAGTACAAAGGTGCAATTGAAATTACACACAAGTTAGGTGGTGATTTTAGAATGAACAACATATCAGGTACACCAATTGATGATGCAGGCCTTGGAACAACCACAGCACATGCTTATGGTGGATACACAGCAAATTCAACAACATTAATTGACAACTTGTACGTTACTCCAACAGGTGATTCTGAAGATTCAACTGTAGGTAATGAAGTAATGGCTTCAAACTGGAAAAGATTAAGCTACACTGCTTCTTCAAGTTCTCCAAGTAACGAACCAACAGACGGTCAATTATGGTATGACACTTCAATTGACGAGGGAGACATTTTAGAACACAATGGAACAACTTGGCAAGGTTATGTAAGTGTTAATGCAACAACTGATCCAAACGGTCCACAATTTTCAGCGATAGCACCAACTGCACAATCAGATGGTACTGTACTTGTTAACAAAGACTTATGGGTTGATACAAGTGATTTAGAAAATTATCCAAAACTTTACAAATACAATACTACTGCAACATTAAGTTCAACTAACACAGCAAACCAGGTAGCAGTTACTACAACTGGTGCGGCTTGGGAACTAGTTGACAAAACAGACCAAACAACAGAAGATGGTGTACTTTTTGCAGATGCTAGATGGCATACTTCAATAGAAAAACCTGCTAACGACAGCACACAAGCAGGTACAGCATCAAGCATTAAAGATTTATTAAGTGATAACTTCTTAGATCCAGATGCACCGGATCCAGCAAATTACCCTTCAGGTATGCTTTTATGGAACACAAGACGTTCTGGATACAATGTAAAAGAATACAAAAACAGTTATATAACAACAACAAAATATCCAAGTTCAGGATCAAGTGGATTAGGTAATATTAGATACAACAACGAAACAGTTGCAGGGTACTATCCAGACAGATGGGTTACTAAATCAGGTAACAAAGCTGATGGTTCTATGTGTGCAGGAAGAAAAGCACAAAGAAAAGTTATTGTACAACAATTAAAATCTGAGATTGACACAAATCAAGCAATAAGAGAAGATCAAAGAGGATTTAATGTAGTTGCTTGTCCAGGTTATCCAGAAACAATTGATAATATGATTAGCTTAAACACTGACAGAAACAATACAGTATTTGTTATTGGTGATTCTCCAATGAGATTGGAAGGCACAGCAACAGCAATTCAAGATTGGGCAAACAATTCAGCGGCGGCGACTGATAACGGTGAAGACGGGTTAGTAAGTGCAAGTGATTACCTAGGCGTATTTTATCCATCAGGATTAACAACTGACAATTCGGGTACCACAATTGTGGTTCCACCAAGTCACATGATGCTAAGAACACTAGCAAATAATGACAATGTTGCATATCCATGGTTTGCACCAGCAGGTACAAGACGTGGAGTTGTAGACAATGCAACAGCAGTTGGTTATATTGACACAGGTGAAGGTGAATTTAAAACAATATCTGTAACAGAATCAGTAAGAGATACAATGCACACAGTTAAGATTAATCCAATTACTTTCTTCTCAGGAGCAGGAATTGTAAACTTTGGTAACTTGACGAAAACGTCGGCAAGTTCAGCATTAGATAGAATCAACGTTTCAAGATTAGCAGTATATCTAAGATCACAATTAGACGCAGTTGCTAAACCATTTATTTTTGAACCAAACGATGAATTAACAAGAAACGAAATTAAACAAGCAATCGAATCATTCTTGTTAGAATTAGTTGGTCAAAGAGCGTTGTATGACTTCTTGGTTGTATGTGATGATACTAATAACACACCAACTAGAATTGACAGGAATGAACTTTATGTAGATATAGCGATTGAACCTGTTAAATCGGTTGAATTTATTTACATACCATTAAGAATTAAAAACACAGGAGAAATTGCAAAATTAGGACAATAATTTTGAATAAATAGGAGTAACACATGGCAATATCAACATTATCAAAATTTACAGTACCTTTAGCAAACGATCAAAGTTCAGCATCACAAGGCTTGTTGATGCCAAAACTACAATATCGTTTTAGAGCAATCCTGGAAAATTTTGGAGTATCAACACCGAGATCAGAATTAACAAAACAAGTAGTGGATATTACAAGACCAAACTTAACTTTTGACCAAGTAACACTAGACGTATACAACTCAAGAGTATATGTTGCAGGTAAACACACTTGGGAACCAATAACAGTTACATTAAGAGATGACGTTAACAACTCAGTTACTAAACTTGTTGGAGAACAAATACAGAAACAATTTGATTTCTTTGAACAAGCATCGGCGGCATCGGGTATTGACTATAAATTTGTTGCAAGAATTGAAATGCTTGACGGTGGAGGTGGATCATCTACACCAAATGTTTTAGAAACATTTGAATTATATGGTGCATATGTTGAGAACGTTAATTACAACACACTAGCATACAACACATCAGAACCAACGACTATCACGTTAGTAATAAGATACGATAACTGTATACAAACACCACAAGGTACAGGAATTGGTACGGCGGTAACTAGAACAATAGGTACTTTAAGTACAGGCGGTGGAGCATAATAACATTTTAAAAAGCAATTATAATACACAAAAAGCGTCTTTATAGGCGCTTTTTTTGTGGTTATAAATAACGTTATGCCAAAGATAAATGACTACCTAAAAGGTTTTCAAGACGGTCTTCCGGGAATGAAAGATTTTCGTCACGCTTCACGATTATATCTAGACGACCATTACAAATTAATGCCGAAACAGAAATTTCTGTTTCACGTTGTATTCACTACTGACGAAACACTATTTGAACATGGCCCTGGTCAATTTAATAAACACGAAAACCTCGAACTTAATATGTTAGTAAGGTCTTGTGATTTGCCAAAATATGGCATGAATCTAGAAGAAAAAATTCAATACAATAAAAAAATGTATACAGCAACACGTATACAATATGATCCAGTAAACATAGTATTTCATGACGATCACGCTGATACCGTAACTGCTTTTTGGAAAAAATATTTTGAATATTACATAGCTGATTCAGTTAATTATGTAGATGATCGTGGAGACCTAAGTTTTAAAGATGATTATTACGATAGTTTTAAAATTAGAGATATTAATAAGTTTGGCATGGACACACCAGTACAAAGAAAGAAACCTTATCTACGAGCTATAGAAATATTCATATTACATAAACAAAGATTTACATCAATGAGACTTATAAATCCTATAATTGGGTCATTTGCACATGATACTTTAGATCAAGCAGACGGTACTGGAATAATGACTAATGCTATGCAAGTTTTTTATGAAACAGTAATTTACAAATCAGGAAAAGTTACTAAAAACAATATACCAGGATTTGCAACATTACATTATGATCACGAACCTTCTCCATTAAGTGTATTAGGGGGAGGAACAAATAGTATTTTTGGTCCTGGTGGTGTTGTAGATGGTATTGGCTCAGTAATAAGACATGCACAAGGCGGAAATATTTTAGGTGCAATATTAAGTGCATCAAACACATATAACAATGCTAAAAAAATGAAAAAGAAAGATGTTAAAGAAGAATTAAAAGGTATTGCTAAAAAAGGTGTTTTAGAAGTTGGTAAACAAGCAGGTACAATTACAAATCCGGTTGGAGCATTTACTGTAGGTGCGATTGTGGCAGGTGGAGTAATAGCAAATGCTAAAGGTATGGTTGATGATAAAAACAGACAAAATAGTGCTGTCATAACAACTAATGAAATTAATACAATTGATTTTCTCTCAGCAAATGAAGGATACATTCTTATTACAACAGATTCTAATGTTCGAGATGCGGTAGCGGCTGGAATATATTACAAAGACATAGGCTCTAGAAAAGGATTAACAGTGGCAGAATCTGATGTTGAATATACTGCTTCAACAGATACAACTAAAACAGTTTACAGAAATAAAGCAATTACTAATATAAGAAAACTTATTACAGAGGGATATATAAAAATTAACAGAACAACACAAGACGTAAGCATAGCAACCGAGAAGGTAGAATTATAATGGCAGAATTTTATACAAACTTACCACCAAAAGAAAAAGATAATTTAGATAAAACAATTGAAAAACTAACAACAACAAATTATCAAGAAAATTTTCAATTCAACGTTGGTGAGTATGATGCCGCGGTGGCATTTTTTGTTAAACGGGGATTTGCAAGATCATCGGCCGAATCTACTGCTTATGTGATATTATCACAGGCAAAAATTGATAGTATAAACCCACAAGAACTTTTGGATAAACTAACTCATGCATCGCCAGTTCAGCTTTCTGAATTAATAACCATTGTACTAAACGCAAATAGATACAAATCCAGTAGGTTAGGTGTGAGACAAACTCTTACTACGAAGGAAACTGCGTCTAGAAATATTATAGACTAATGACTATACCTAGATTCGCTAGAGGAAAATTTTATCCAAAAAATAATGAAAAGTATATTGGATTAAAAACACCAACATATAGATCAAGTTGGGAACACGCATTTATGAGATTATGTGATGAACATCCTAACGTTGGAAAATGGGCAAGTGAAAGTATTAAAATTCCTTATAGACATCCTTTAACAGGAAAATATACTATATATGTTCCAGATTTTTTTGTCGTTTATGTGGACAAAAACGGAAAGAAAAATGCAGAACTAATTGAAGTTAAACCAAAATCCCAAACTAATATTGTTAATGCTGGTAAAAGTCAAGGTAAGAAAAAACAAGCAGTAATTAATATGGCTAAATGGGAAGCCGCAAGTGCTTATGCGAAACAAAACAAAATAAGATTTAGAGTTGTATCAGAAGACCAATTATTTCATAGCGGCACACGTAAGTAAATACGACAATGACGAAAAAACTAGAAGAAATTTTAAATTTACCGAATGTCAAAGAAGCATTCAAAAAAGTAGACCAGGAAGAAAAAGAAAAAAAATCCAAACAAATAAATGGTGTTCAAAAAAATGTTGATCCTAACACTGCAAAAAATTTAGAAAAAACATATGCTGAATTTGATAAAATTGCGGCTTCATTACCCCAGGTAAAAGGCCTTGGAGATCTATCAGATTTAGAGTTAGATAAATTAGCTATTGAAGCTGAAGAGTCATACAAAACTTTAATGGACTTAGGAATGAACGTAGATTCACGTTATTCTGGACGTATTTTTGAAGTTGCTAGTACTATGTTGCGTAATGCCATAGATGCCAAAGGTTCTAAAATAGACAAAAAACTAAAAATGGTAGAATTACAACTTAAGAAACTTAAAATAGATAAAACAGGCAAAGATGACCTGGGATCTATTGAAGAAAGCGACGGATTTGTTATATCAGATAGAAATGAATTAATGAAAAAATTAATGAAAAAAGATGACAAATAATACATCAAACGATTTTTTTGAAATAGATAAATTACCCAAAGGACACAAACACAGTGTTGATCATGACTGCTACAATTATGAGTCATGGTGGGATTACATAGACACCACTAGTAACTACCACTTTGACAAGACTAGCGATGATACTAATCATCCAGGAATTGATACAAGTGTAAAATTTAGATGGAAACATGATATAAAAGAAGAAATAGAACCTTTCATACGTGAAAAAAGTATGAACGTACACCCAAATGATATAGCTATCCTTTACAAAAGTTGGTGGTATCATCAAAATGATATACGTGGTTTAGATCATATTTGTTTTAAAGAAAATATGAAAATTGATAAACATCCAACTTTGAAAAAAATAGTAGATTGGTTTGAATATGAAAGTGGCACACAAGCAATTATTATGCAAATGCGGCCAGGCACATTTGACATATATCATGTTGACACACATGATGGTCATATAAACGGATATGGCAAAAAACCGTTACACAGAATAATCATTAATTTAGTTGATTGGGAACCTGGAATGTTTCTTATTTGGGGTAACAAAACTATATCTCAGTGGAAAGCAGGTGATACTATTTCATGGGATAGGAACATACCGCATTCAGTTGCAAATGCATCAAGATATACTAGATATGCCTTAAGAATAACCGGGATGCCAAGTGAAAAGACTATGGAAAAAATTGCTAAAGGCGGCATTGTGAACATAGAATAAAGGTGGGAATAACAACAATAAAAGACTAAATAGTACTAATATGAGCACGTTTGCAAAATATCTAACAGAATCAACGAAGACTTACGAATATAGAGTCAAAATAGCGGGAGATATTGATAAGGATTTCGCTTCTCGTTTGGAAACTGCTTGTCAAAAATTTGAAGTACAAAAATTATCGGCGGGAAAGAAAACTCCAATACAATCGCTACCTTTAGACTTCCCGGCAATAAAAAACGAATCTGTAACAATTTTTAATCTAAGTACTTCTTATCCAGTTTCAGTTAGAGAATTAAAAGAATATATTGCTGACTATATGAGAATTTCTCCAGCAATGGTTGTTGTTAGAACACCAGATGAACCAACAGAAGAATATCAAGAACAAATAGCAATTGCAGGCAAATCAGAATACAAAAACAAACTCCAAGACATAGAATATAAAGATGCACCAAAAGTAAAAGGTGAAGACTTTCATTCAACAAAAGCAAACATGAGTTTGTTAAAAGAATTACTAAAAGATAGAGAAAAAACAGAATTTGCTAAAACGGAAAAAACACAAGAAGTACAAAGTAAAGAAGATGCACCAGCAGATTCACCGTTAACAAAAGCAACTAATCCACATCCAGATCCAAAGAGAAAATAATTATGGATATGATGATTGACGTTATAAAAAAAGCAAAATTAATATCAGAAGGCGGAATGTCAGATGTACATATTGGTGCACAAGAAAAAGTTGGAGAATATGTTGATAATGATGGGAATCTTTCAGCACCAAAAAATGATGTATTACAATCATTAGCACAAGAAAAAGCAAACGCTCCTTTTCCTGCATCATATGAAATTGAAACTGCAATAAAAATGATACAAGATGATTTTGATGATGATGGAACACCAAAGGACCATTACGAACCTGAACCTAATGATGAACAACCTAATACAATAGGTCAAATAAACCAAGATGCACCAGCAAAAGAACAATTTGGTGCTAAAATGCATGACCCTCAAAATGATACTCTTAATATAAATGGAATGACAACTGACGAAGATGTTATTAGTATGATTCAAGATACTATAGATGCTGGAAAAGGTGACGATGCAAAAGATTACCTAGAACAGTTTAAACAGTATCTATTTGCAAAATCGGTTCCTCAAACAACCGAAACACCGGTGCAGGAAAAAACAATTGGTCAAGGACTACCTATAGGAACCAAAGCATTTTTAAATATGGGTTCAAAATTAGATATTAATTTTAGTAGAGACCAAGCATATATGG
>Ga0187833_10002557_pt1 | contig 19368 bp, 24 predicted proteins | sample ETNtaG_37_FD_167968 | JGI IMG/M metagenome (GOLD analysis project Ga0187833, IMG submission 167968) | Marine microbial and viral communities from oxygen minimum zone, Eastern Pacific Ocean - ETNP2014_SV_400_PacBio MetaG (Illumina Assembly) | ecosystem: Environmental > Aquatic > Marine > Hypoxic...
TATATTGATGTTTGAATTACATTCTAGATGGGAGAAAGAAAAAACATATTTAAGATTATTATATGAAAATTATCCTAAAATTAGTTGTTTTAATACTAGAATATATGGTAAATTAGGCGGTGTTCCCAGATTGTTAATGTTTGCATTAGAGATGAAACCTAAAGAAATTTATTTTGTTGGTATGGATGGATGCCCAGGAGTTTCTGTTAAAACTAAAACTTTAAATAAAAATAATATAGAACATTCTTTTGAAGATGGTAAAGATAATTTACCACATCAAATCAACGAATCTAACGCTTATTATATTTATCATAAACAATATAAAGAATTATGGAATTATATTTTGAATGAATTAAATTATGATACTAGACTTTACAACTTGGGAGAAAATTCAGAGTATAATTTTAGTTCTTATTGGAGTAAAGAACATTTTCCATTAACCGACGAAATACAAAGGAAGATTAGATAATGTATGATGTAGATTTTTATATGAAATCACACCCAATTGTAAAAAAATTGGAAAATGGTGAAAATTTGCCTATGAAAGATGTTATGAATACTTTTGAAAGTTATAGATCAAAAGACCCCATAATATATAATATAGAAACTACTAATGCGTGTAATATGAGATGTAAGATGTGTCCTCGTACCAGTAGAATGACAAGAGATATTACATTTTTAGAAGAAGATTTTTATGAAGATATAGTAACTCAAATAAAACCACATAGTAAAGAACTTTGGTCTAAATGGGAAAAATTTGTAACTAAAACATATGGAATAAGACCAGATGATGCAGCTAGTGAAAATCATTTTTTCCTTTATGTAATTCCAAAGGTGATACAGTTACACGGATATGGTGACCCTCTTTTAGATAAAAATATAGGTAAAGTAGTTAAAGTATTATCAGAAAATGATTTTGAATCTTATTTTAGTTGTACCCCATCAAATATAAATGTTGAACGGACAGAGGAAATGATGGGTTATGGATTAAATTATTTAAAATATTCATTTGAAAGCACAGATGATGTTAAATTTAAAGAGGTCAGAGGTGCAGCAGCTAATTTTACTGAAGCGTATAAAAAAACTTTGGAAGTTTTATCTATAAAAGAAGAAAGAGGATTTGATACTACAATTATAATTACTATGATTGATATTGGACATGATGATACACAACTAGAAGAATTCGAAAAATTAAAAGAAGTATTTAAAGATCATGATGTATACATATATTTAAAAAGTGAAGATCAACAATGGTATAGAAAAGATGTAACTTTAAAAGAATATTTAGAACAAAGGAATAGAATGTTACCTGATCAGAGAGAGAATTTTTATGGTACAGAATCAGTTCACTGGTCAGAATTTTGTAAACATCCCTGGATGTCGATGAGTGTTAAATCTGATGGTGAGGTCCATATGTGTATGGAAGACTATAACAATGAAATATTTCTTGGAGATTCTTACAAAAAGAGTTTATATGATATTTGGAATGGTGATCTATATGATAAATTTAGGAGAGATCATTTTGAAGTAACACCATGTATTAAATGTACAGAAGAATGTGATATGCCAAAAATAGGAAATTATTATCAATGAAAAGAGTAATTGTTACTGGCTCTACAGGACTCATTGGTAACGAGGTAAGTAATTTTTTAGAACAAACAGGTTATAAGGTTATAAGATGTTCGAGAAGTCTGGGACAAGATTTAACAGATGAGTCTGTTGTTAAAAAGTTTTTTAGTGAAAACCCAGCAGAGTATTTAGTAAATTTATTTGCTTTGAATCAACATATAGATGAATCTAACTACCCTACAGGAAATGATATTTATGATATTTCATTGGATTCAGTAAATGAATATTTAAATGTGAATGTAACAAGTTTGTTTTCAGTATGTAGAGAATTTGCTCGAGTAAATAAAATAGGTGTTATTGTTAATTTTTCATCTATATATGGTGTGGTTTCTCCAGATCCATCAATGTATGGGAGCGATAATAAACATATTGGGTATCCAATTTCTAAGTGCGCAGTTCGTCAGTTATCTAAATACTTAGCTGTAAATTTAGCACCAGATATTAGAGTTAATTGTGTAATTCCAGGAGGAGTTACAGATTCACAATCAGAAAGTTTTACTAAAAAATATAATGAAAGAGTTCCTATTGGTAGAATGATGAATGTTGACGAACTAAATGGGATAATTAAATACTTATGTTCAGATGAATCATCTTATTGTGTTGGTGGGGAATTTTTACTTGATGGGGGATATACTGCGTGGTAAATAAATCTTTAAAGGATATATGTTTTGTAATTCAAGCTAGGTTAAATTCAACAAGAGTTCCACGCAAAATGACAAAACCATTTTCAGATACTACATTGATGGGATTGGGGATACAAAAAGTATTGGATTCTAAAATCATTCCAAATGACAATTTTTATTGTTCAGTATATGAAAGAGAATTAGTAGAATTATGTGAAAAGTATGATGTTAATGTTTTTCATAGATCTGAGAAATCTGCCAATGAAGAACATACTGTATCTGGAATGTATGAGTGGAGTGATAAACTTCCATATAAATATGTTGTACTTATTAATGCTTGTGCTCCGTTATTAAAGGTGGAAACTATTGATGCGTTTGTTGCGAAATATATGCATTCAGATTCGGATGGGTTGTTTGGTGTTATAGGGAAGAAACAATATTATTGGAATGGAAACGGTGATTTGATTACAAAATGGCCCGAAGGGTTTACTATTATGAATACTAAAATGGTAGAGAAAATTTATGAAGCCGCTCATACTCTTTATGCATCAAGGATGGATACTATTAAGGATGAAATTTGGATGGGTGATACACCATTCACCAAAGGAAATCCAGAGTTATTTGAAATGGATGAATTGGAAGTTTTTGATATTGATTATCCATGGCAATTTGAGGTAGGAGAGGTTTTATATAATAAATTTAAAACGGGATAGGAGATAAATTATGATACAATATACTTTAGTACAACAAGATAAACCAGGAACATATAGAGAACATTACGATTTATGTAGAGAAAAATGGGAAACATCTACGGGCAAATATGATTCTTTATATGATTTAACAGCAGATACAAATATATTAGATTCATTTTCAAAAGAGGAAAGTGAGAGATATGATTATTTGATATCTCAAATACATAAAAAAATGGACAAAGTCATAGATAATGGTGGATGTCACGTCGGACCAAAACATGCTATAAGAGTGGATGATTGGAAAAGTATAGATGAAATTTATGAACTGTTAGAATTGATAATGCCAATTGTCGAGCGAGAAGTTTTTGGAAGTAATGCTAAGATAGAATTCTTACATTTGTATAGAAATGTACCTTTGGATAACCAACCAGATAATGAGTGGGACGATTCAATGTATGATTCGTCATGGAAATGGCATTATGATGATTGTCCTACAGAATTTTTGAAAATGCTTATCAATTTAAATACGGTTACGGGGGATAGTGGAGCTTTTAAGTTTTTAATAGATGAAAACGGTGATATTCCAGTTATACCTTCTTATAGAATGGCACCTCACAGAGATGCAATTAAACCACAAATATATCCCGCGTCAAGGATTCCACCAACGGTCATTAAAGAAAAATTAGAGAGTGGATGGCAATTGGCAAATCTAGAAGGACCTCCTGGAACTTATGGTATACTTACACCCAATGTTTATCATAGAGCAAGTTGTCCAAAACCTGGAACAGAACCACGAGATGCAATATTCCTGTTCATTAGACCTTGTTTAGAAAAACAAGATAAATATTTGACTACAGATACATATGCATATCCAGGTTGGGCGGGAACACCTGAAAGAAACGTAAAAATGTATGAGTTGGATTGATGGATAAAGAATTAAAATTAAAAGATTTTGAGATAGTAACAATTAGTAAAGATAATTTTGAAGTCTTTTATAAAGAAGATAATAGTAAAGTAAGTGGTGAGATTAAGAAAGGTGCGGATGCTTTATATACTCCATTGAAAACAAATGGCCCGTTCCAACGAGGGGGGTATGGAATAAAATTAGTACATCCTGAAAGACACGCGAGGGATGAATTTGCATATGAATCTGCAGATGAAATGTATGCTCATTTAAAATATATACAAGAGAAAAAGTTAAAGATTTTTCCAGAAATATATGATGTTGACTTATATGATATAGATGGGTCTGTTGTTATTTTGATGGAACATATTTATAAATCCAATTCTAAATCAGATTATGATAAGTATGATTGGATACCTACAAATGATAGAGAGTTTCTTGATAGAGAATTACAGTTACCTTTATCAATTTTAGATGAATATAATAATGTGATATTAGAAAATTCTTTAATTCCAGATACAAGTTGGTTTAAAGCAAATATAAATTTTATTGGTGATAGAATTGTAGATTTTCATAGATTTAGACATGTTCCAGAACGATATCGTTTTAATTCTAGAGGTAAATCGGTTCATGAATTAGAAGATTTGTATAATGTATTTTTAGAAAGATATAAATCTATGGGATTGAGTCCTACTAAATGGTATAGAGCAGGTATGTATGAGGGATATAGATTTGATAATGGTTTTGAGTTTAAAGGATATAGTAGTGATGGTAAAGAATATGATTCATATCGTAAATTGAATTTTCAATATTTGATACTAGCAAATAATTCATCAGTATTAGACATTGGTTCTAATCAAGGATTCTTTTGCTTTCAAAGTGTAGTTCACGGGGCGAAAAGAGTGGTGGGTATAGAAAAACAATTGGAAGATTATCAAACTGCGGTAGATATAAATAATAATATATTTAATTTTGATGAAATAGAATTTATAAATGGAGATGTAGTACCATATGTTGAAGGATCTGATGAAAAATTTGATATAATAATTATGAATTCTGTTTTACATCAAATCTATCCAAATTTTGAAGGTGAGGAAGTGAATAAATTTATGAACAAGCTTGGTCAAATGACTAAATTTTGTATGGTATTTGAAACCCCAGTTGACCATCCTAAGATGAACTTATCATTAGATGCAATTAAGGGTAAACTTAATACGTGGTGGGGTCCTATTAAAATTTCATATGTTTATGATGCGTATTCAAGTGGATATAGGGCGATGTTTATATGTCTAAAAAAGTAATGAAAATTAACAAACCCTGGGGATGGGAAAGATGGATAAGTGTTAATGAAAAGTATGTAATGAAACAACTTTTTATGAAAAAGGGAAATCGTTGCTCTTTACAATATCACGAAAAAAAACATGAAACTCTTTTTATGCAAGAAGGTGAAATGAAAATGACCCTTGGAACAATAGACAATCCTATGAAGGACGAAGTTATACTGAAACCAGATGAATATTATATTATAGAACCATTTATAGTACATCAATGCGAAGCAGTTACAGATATTTTATATTTGGAGGCATCTACTCCAGAGTTAGAAGATGTGATTAGATTAGAAGATGATTATGGGAGAGAGGGGACTAGTGAGCCATAATTATAAAGTATTTTTACCTACCGCTGGAATTGGATCCAGAGTAAAGGGACAAAGTAAAAATTTAAATAAATGTCTTATTAGTATTGATAATAAACCTGTAATTTCACATATTATAGATAAGTTTCATCCCAAGGTACCAATAGTTATGGCACTTGGGTATGGTGGTGATTATGTAAAACAATATGTAGAGATAACATATCCAGAGAGAGATTTTACTTTTGTAGAGATAGATAATTATGATGGTAAGAATTCGGGATTGGGACTCACCATGAATAAATGTAAAAAATCGTTACAAAGCCCATTTATTTTTGTTTCTAATGATACTATTTTTGAAGAACAATTATATTTTGATGACATTCCACATAATTGGTTAGGTTATTCTCCTATTAAAGCTGGTAGTGATTATCGTTCATTGGAATTGGATGAAGAGGGGAATGTTAAAAAACTTAACGATAAAGAAAAAAATTCAAAAGATTTTTCATACATAGGAATTTGTGGTATAAAAGATTATAAAGATTTTTGGAGATTTATGAAAGATAAAGAATCTCTTACTATGGGTGAAAGTTATGGAATTAAAAAAATGTTAGAATCAAATGATAATTATATTTCATCAACATCATTTAATTCTTTTAAATTTACTTGGTATGATACTGGAAATGAAAGAGCGTTGGAAGACGCTAAAGAAAAATTAAAGTCAGAATACCAACCTAATATTTTAGAAAAAGACGATGAAGCAATATGGTTTGCCAATAATAAAACTATTAAGTTTTCAGTAGATAAGAAATTTATAAAAGATAGAGTTAGACGGTCAAAGAGTTTAGAACCATATGTTCCTACTGTTACTAATTATACTGATAATTTTTATTCTTATGATTTTATTGAAGGTAAAGTTTTATCAGATAACGTGACTGGTAAAAAGTTTGAATATTTGTTAAGTTGGTTAAATGATTTTTGGTATAGTATTGAGTTAAATGAAACTGAATTAAATAAATTTGATGGAAGATGTAGAGAATTTTATATAAATAAAACTATGGAAAGGATTTATCTATATTATAAAAAATATTATAATAATGATTCAGATAATGAAGTGGTTAATGATAATAAACTTCCTATGTTAACTACTTTGATAGAAAATATGGATTGGTCTTGGGTGACTAAAGGAGAACCAGTAAGATTTCATGGTGATTTACATTTTGAAAATATATTAATAAAAGAAGAATCTAAAACATTACCATTTGCTTTATTGGATTGGAGACAAAGTTTTGGTGGAGAATATAAATACGGTGATTTGTATTATGATTTAGCAAAATTATTACATGGATTGATTATATCTCATGATTTTATCAATCAGAATTTTTATACTTTTAGTAGAAATATGAATAGTGTTTATTTTGATTTTCATAGAAAGAATACTAATATAGAGTGTGAAAGAATATTAGAAAATTATGTTAAAGAAAAAGGATTGGATTGGAAGAAGGTTAAAGTAATGACAGCGTTAATTTTTCTTAATATTGCAGGATTACATCATTATCCATACTGTCATTTATTATATTACTTGGGTAAGTCAATGCTACATGAGGAATTACAATGAAATATTTTATAGGTCCTATGTCTAAGAACGTTGTAGATGCTATTTTACAATTTAATTATGAATTTGGAGATTGTTTTGGATTATTACCATCAAGAAGGCAGGTGGAATATAATGGTGGTTATGTAAACGATTGGAATACAGAAGAATTTCATAGTTATGTTAGATATGCTAGTTTTGATATGACTACGTTGATTGAAAGAGACCATTCAGGAGCAGGTCAAGGTTATGTTTATGATGATGGTTATGAATCTTTAAAAGAAGATTGTAAATTTGTAGATATAATTCATATAGATCCTTGGAAAAATCATCAAGGATATCAAGACGGACTTAAAGAGTGTATTAAAAATATAGAATTTTGTTATAATACAAATAGAGATATGAAATTTGAAGTTGGTACTGAAGAAGCAATACGGAAATTTTCAGTTACAGAATTAGATTCTCTTTTAACAGATTTATATGATAATTTATCTGATGATATTTTTGATAGTATAGAATATGTAGTTGTTCAATCTGGAGTAGGATTAGATTTAGGTAATATGAGAAATACTGGAAAGTTTAATCCAGATAGGTTAGAGAAAATGATTAAGGTTTGTAAGAAGTTTGGTAAAAAGAGTAAAGAACACAATGGAGATCATTTATCTAACGATGAATATAAAGTTAGATTTGATATGGGATTGGATTCAATAAATATAGCTCCAGAATTTGGTCAATTAGAGACAATGATTTATTTAAACCATATGGATTCTGAATCAATATCTAAATGGTATGAGTTGTGTTTAAAATCTAAAAGATGGGAAAAGTGGGTAGATAAAGATTTTGATATAACTGATAAAAAAAGGTTAATACAGATTTGTGGACACTATTTATTTTCTGATGAAGGTTTTAAAAAAATTAAACCAGATATAGATACTGAAATAGTTTTAGAAATTAAATATAAATTAGGAGAGTTATATAATGATACTAGATAAAAGTTTGGAGTATTTTGCAACATTTTCAGAGAAAGATTCAGAAGGACTGAGAGGTATGTTTGCTGATAATGTTTGTTTAAGAGATTGGGAAATACTTGCAAATGGGATAGATGAAGTTGTAGCTGCTAATCAAGATATTTTTGATAGGGTAGATACTATTGTTGCTACGCCTATTAGAGTATGGGATTTTTTATCACAAGAAGATAATGTGGTAGTGGCAGAATTAGAAATAGTTGTGAATGATGAGGAAACTTTATTAGTTACAGATATTTTAGAATTTGACGATGATGAGAAAATAAAGTCTATAAGGGCATATAAAGGATGAGTAGACCTAAAACAATTTTTTGTGATCTAGATGGAACACTAACAGTACATCCAGGTAGTGTACAGGATATTGCGAAATATAACTTGGAATCTGAAATGAGAGTACTTCCAGGAACTAGAGATAAATTATGGGAATGGGATAAGAAAGGGTATAATATAATTCTCACTACAGGTAGAAAAGAAGGTATGAGAAAATCTACTGAGGATCAGTTGAGAAAAGCTGGAATAATTTATGACCAACTTGTAATGGGAATTGGGGGCGGTGATAGAATACTTATTAATGATAGAAAACCAGATGGTGGTAGAGATACAGCGTCTGTTATAAATTTAGATAGAGATAAGGGAGTAGCGGATTTAGATTTATGAAGATAGCATTTGGGTTACATGGTATAGTTGGTGGGATTGGTGGTAAATATGGTAAAGGTGATTCTAAGAAAGCATTAGAATTGGGTTATGACCATCATAAAAAATATATATTGGATAATAACGACTGTGATGTATTTTGTCATACTGCAACATTAGATAGGGCAGATGACATACTTAATTTATATAATCCAGTTAAATATAAATTTATATCACAACCAAATTTTTCAGTACCAGAGAATGGACATACAGGATATAATGAGAAACGAATTCAAGCTCATTATCATAAGTGGTTTAGTCATAAACACGTTGCGGAGATACGGAAAGAGTATGAGAGAGAAACTGGTGTAAAGTACGATATGATGTATATTGGTAGATATGATTTAGCGTGGAATACTGTAGTTAATTTTAGTGAATTTGATCCAAATAAATTTTGGTTAGGACATTGGAATAGATTAGATGGAATTTCTAATCCTGAATGGTACAAAAAAAGATTGGAAGAAAATTTGCCGTTGATAAAAGATAATACAGACCCATTCTACAATAAAGATATTAAATTAGTGGGATATCCACATAATGATGAGGGAGTCATTGACCAATGGGCATTTTCAAGTCCAAAAAATATGGATATGTATTGTACTCTTTATGACCATATGGATGAATACTTAACTAGAAATCCAAATTGTTGGTGGAAGGACAGAAATCCAGCAGATAGACTGATAAATGGTAAGTGGGGTTCTACAATACATGATCACACAGGTGGTATTTCAAATCACAGATTATTACCTTGTCATTTGGAAAATATGGGGTTGTTAGATAAGGTAGATTTTGCTTACTATCTTCATGATGATTTTCCTACGGTTAGGAGAATGTATTTTGGGAATCATTAAAAAAGGTAAGTAAATGAATATATTAATTACAGGAGTAGCGGGGTTATTAGGATCCAATTTAGCGGATTGGATTGTTGCTAATACAGAACACAAGGTTGTTGGAATAGATGATTTGAGTGGTGGTTATAGAGATCATGTTAATAATTTAGTAAATTTTTATGATTACAATATATTGAATGATGATATTGAAAAGTTATTTGAATCATATAATTTTGATATAGTGTATCATTTTGCTGCTTATGCGGCAGAAGGATTAAGTCCATTTGTTAGACAATTTAATTATAAGAATAATTTGGTCACTACTTCTAAGTTGGTTACATTGTCGATAAAATATAATGTTAGTAGATTAGTATTTACTTCATCTATGGCAGTATATGGAAATAATACAGTACCATTTAAAGAAATGTATGCTCCACAACCAATAGATCCTTACGGAATTGCTAAGATGGCGTGTGAGAGAGATATACAGATAGCTGGTGAACAACATGGATTGGATTGGTGTATTATTAGACCACATAATGTCTATGGAGAAAAACAAAACATATGGGATAAATATAGAAATGTGTTAGGGATTTGGATGAATAAGCATTTAAATGGAGAACCTGTTACACTTTTTGGTGATGGATCACAAAGACGGGCATTTTCATATATTGGTGATTCTGTAGAGCCACTATGGAAAGCGGGGATTGATGACAGGGCTAGTAAACAAATTATAAATTTAGGTGGAATAACTGATGTAAGTATTAAAGAAGCGGCGGATACTTTAATTGAAGTTATGGGTGGAGGTAAAATAGTAGAATTAGAACAGAGACACGAGGTACATAGTGCATATTCAACGTATAGGAAATCAGTAGAATTGTTAGATTTTGAACATAAGACAAATTTGAAGGAAGGTCTTACAAAAATGTGGAAATGGGCACAACTACAACCAAATAGAGAACAATTTAAGTGGGAAGAATATGAATTAGATGTTGGATTATATGAGTTTTGGAAATGAAAAAAGAAACACCAGATATAAAACGACATATTAATACTTTAGGTTCTATAGAAGAAAGGTTAGATTATCTAAAAGATATATATAAAGATGAAACTATGTATTGGGTTACAGCAGGACCAAGTTTGGGAGACCATAATAAACAGAAGTTAAATGATTTTTTGTCTGATAAATTGGTATGTTCAGTAAAACATAGTTATGATTATGTTGGAGAATGTGTAGATTTTCATTTATTGAATACTTGGAATCATAAAAAGACCAAGTATGTTACTGATAATACTATAGTTATGTATGCGTTGGCGAAGTCATATTTTAAGGAACATTTAGAGTTTGCATCAATGCATCCAATGGACATATTTGTACCAGTTTCTAATCCACCGTTTACAATGCACCATCAAACAACTGCGGCTACCAGAGAGTTTGATAATTTACTTAGTTTTAGGCACGGTGTAGAGATAAAATGGGGTCCAGGATTAACTTATGAATTAGCCCTACCTTTAACATTACTTTTGGGATGTAAACGAATAATTACCATAGGTTGGGATTTGGCTGGTCAACCAGGAGGATTACTTCCAGATCCAAAAGCTAAATGGGATAGTAGTCAACATTTTGTGTCTGATAAAGCTTCTAAAGATGTTTATGATGATGAAAAGGGAACTCAACCTCAAGATGGGGAATTGATGGAAGCGATACAGAGTACTAAAGAATTATATGATTGGTTTGAAGAACTCAAGTTTGAAATGGTAATTTTATCTGATAGGAGTCCTGCAGATAAAAGATTTGAACGGATAACATTTGAGGAATTATTGGGATGAAAATAGCAATAGGTTGTCATATAATGTGGTACGAGATTGAAATGATAGAAGAATATGTTCAATCTTTACATCAACTGATAGAAGAAGCTCCTCGAGAAGATAGGGAAAATATTTGTGTAGATTTTTATTTGAACTTGTCTCAACATTTTGAAAAACCAAATTCTGATATACTTTCTAAGGGTGGTTTACTGGAAATAGAAGATAGGTTTAAGGGTGCAATATTACCATCTTTATATGGGTTAGGATGTAGAGTGACTCATAATATAGGAGATAGTTTATATTTTATAGGAGATTACAGACGAGATTTTAATAATATGTTTGCACCTGATACAGATTTTTTAATTTGGGGTGAAAGTGATTGTTTGTTACCTAAAGAAACATATCAGGTATTGAAATTAATTAAGGATTACACATATCAGAATAGTATTTATAGATATATAGTTACATTTGCAGTTAGAAAGATGTGGGATGACAGTTGGAAAGTTTTAGAACATCCTAAATTTACAGATGCGAAGTTTAAAGAGAGAGAAGAGGATTGGGAAAATGATCCTAGTAGTATTTTGTATACAATGTCATTAGCAGAGATGAATAAAGTTAATGAGGAATCTGGAGAGGTAGATTTACAACTTATTACTTATCCCAAATTTGATGGTAGTGGATTAGTTATATCAAGTCAATTGGTTATGGCAGGAGCTAATATACCTTTGGGAGTTTGGGCTTGTGGAGAGGACACTTCTTTTATGACTGTTGCTGGTAAAATACTTGGGGGAGATTATAAACAGTTTATAGTGAAAAATATATTGAAAGTACATAATAGAAATCATCCTAAAAAGCGAATGTATGTAGAGGGAATGACTAATGAAGCAGCACATATCAATAGAGAGAATAATAAATCTTGGATGAAGAATCATAAAGTATGTGAAACTAATCTACACAATTTAAATAATAATTCTAAAAAATTAATTACAAGAAAAGAGTTAAAAGATGAAATTACGAAAATATCTACCGACCATAAGTGAGTTAATAGATAGACTTTCAATCATTCAGTTAAAGGAAGTTTTTATACCTGAACATAAGAAAGAATATGCAAAAGAGATACAGGAGATACTTCATGATTTGAATTTAGAAGGTGTAGATGCTGAATTTGTCCGTGCGATAGTTGTACTTTCTCAGATGAATTTACATATCTGGCATAATGAAACTGAATATAGAGCAGGTGAAGGTGATGGTAATCTCGGATTGACTCACGGATTGAATGGAATCAGAAATACAGCCAAGAATAAAATTGCGGAGAAGTCTGGTGGTAGAAAAGATTATAAGATAGATTGTATTGCAGCAGAATTTAAAGATTGGGAGATTAGTTGGTGAAAGAGACAAAACAGTTTAAATCAAAAGAAACTAAAAAATGGAAGACATCTAGAGATATACGAAATCCACTTAGAGGTGGATGGAAAATAGGAGATGTTGTTGAAGGGTGTGTAGTACCCAAAGGTTGGGGCGAAGAACTTATTATAGAAAATAATGAGTTGTATTGTGGTAAGTTATTGAAATTTAAAGAGGGTTGTAAATTTTCAATGCATTATCATATGGTTAAAGATGAAAGTTGGTATGTACAAGAGGGAGAATTTATTTATAGATGGATAGATACAGAAAAAGCAGAGGTTAAGACTGTTAAATTATATCCTGGAGATGTTGTTAGACAAATACCAGGTCAACCACACCAGCTAGAAGCATTAACAATTGGAGTTGTATTTGAAGTATCAACACAACACGAAGATTCAGATTCTTATAGAGTTTTTAAAGGAGATGAACAGAAAAGAAAAATAAAATCTGTAGTTGGTAAACGACATAATATGAATATAATAGTTAAAAAGCCAGAAGTATCAGATACTATTAAAAAATATATTGAAGATGGGATAAAAGAAGGATTAGCTAAAACTAAAAAAAGAAAAAAGAAGTAGTGAAAATAGTAATTGCAATAGATGATTTGCATCCAGAACAAGGTTGGGGATGCGAAGGTGATGAGTCAGTAGGTTATATAGAAGAACTTAATAAAGAGTATGGTTGTAAATTTAATTTATTCATACCATCAAATTATCACGACAAATATCCATTGAGTGAAAATAAAGGTTGGGTGGATTGGTGGAAGTCTAAAGATTATATAGAGTTATCTTCACACGGACATTATCATAAGGTATTTAAATATACCTTTGAGGAAATTGGTGAACAAGAATTTTTAGAGTTGAGTTATCACGAGGCGAAAGATAGAGTTAAAGATATTATAAATGAATGGGTGTCCGTAGGTGTAAGTCCCAAGGGATTCAGAATGCCAGGGTGGGGATGTACTCAAGATAGTGCTGACGCTGTTTCAGAATATTTTGATTGGATAGCAGCACATGATAGGATTAACAAAGGGATAAATTTTGATACTTCCTTTTTTTATGGAGAAGATTCTATAAATGAAACTACAACTTTGAGAGAGTGGGATGGTGCAGTACATTTTCAATCACATATTGCTGGACACTACAATCAAAATAATTGGAATTCAGAAAATTATGAAACTTTTAGAGTTATATTGAATCATCTTACTAATAATGAAGTTGTAAAATTTAAAACATTTTCGGAGTTGTTATGATTTATTTTTGTTTAATAGGTTGGCATTATAATCAAAAAGAATATTATCAGGGTCTTAAATGGATGAATGATAATAATCCAGAGATGAAGGTTTTTTGGAATTGTAGAAAAGAACCTCCAGACAGTATAAAGAATAATTTTGATTATGAAATGTTTCCAAATGAAGGTTTAGAGTGGGGTGGATATCAACAACTATATGAAAAGTTTAAATTTAAAGACGAAGATATAATTTTTTTCACTCACGACGATATCATTATAAAGAATTGGGAATTTATAAATCTATGTATTCAACAAGTAGGTGATAAGTTTGATGTGATAGGTAATGGACAAAATTATGGGTTTCATATGGATCCAGACGCAATCATAACCCCAGGAAATAAGAATGAGTATAGTCCATTTGCTGCAATTAAGACTTGGAAAGAAGTTGCGGTTAATAAAGAATTTTTTGATAAACCATTAAAGTGTATGACAGTTAGAGGAAGTTTTATTTGTACAACAGGAAAGGCATTGAAAGAATTGAATGGATTTGAGTGGTTTAGTGACCCATATGATGGAAAGAATCCTGATTTACAATGGGGAAATATTATGGTTAATTTAAATGGATACAAGTTTACTAAGACATTTGGTGAGGATAGGATAGCCTATATGTCAAAAGAATATGCGGAGAGTGAGTTTATATCAGAACTAGCTAGGGGTAAAGAAAAATGAAAATAGCATTTTTATCACAAATGGGGTTTATTGGTAAGGTACCAAGAAATCATCCTAATATGAGAACAGAGTTTGCTCAGATGTGTGCGTTAGATGCGACACATCATCCACTTTATGATATTGATAAAATTGAAGGAAGTTATGATCACGTAGTATTGTTGATACCAAAAACTGCACAAGACAGAGCTAGGTTATATGATGTAGATGTGGTTAAGAAATCTAGGAGAATTGGTAAAAAGGTTTGGTTTATGCAAGAAGGACCTAATTGGATATTTCAAGATATGCCTATTCATCACCAATTCTGGCACTACAATGTACTGGCAGATGTAGATGGAATCCTTACAGAGAATGAAACAGATATTCCCTATTATAGAGGTTTAGTAGGAAAAGATAAACCAATACATGATATACCATCTTTAATGATTACAGATGATATTGTTCCAAGAAATGAATGGGGAGATGCAATTATCCTAGGTGGTAATTTTGTTCGTTGGTATGGTGGTTTTGATTCTTATATAGTAGGTAAAGAGTTTCATCCAGAGTATTCATTACATTGTGTAAGTATGGGAAGAAAACAACAAATGGAAGAACAGATAGAAGATATCACTTATACACCTTATGTTCAATGGAGAGAATGGATTGATGTGTTGAGTGAATATCATGTTGGAGTTCATCTGATGCCAACAATTGCCGCAGGTACATTCGCTATGAATTGTGCATTTCACGGAATACCTGTAATTGGATATGATGAAGCAGATACTCAAAGAAAATGTCATCCAGAATTATCAGTAAAACAAGGAGATTTAGAAAAAGCCATTCATCTGGCAAAAAAGTTAAAAAATAATCAAAATTTTTATCATGAGTGTAGTTTACAGTCTCTAGAAAATTATCAGAAGTATTTTAGTGAGGAAGTATTTCTTAAACATATGACAGAGGTGTTTAGTTAATGTTAGGTGTATTGATTACTACTCATAGAATAGATTACATTCAGAAACAGAATGATTGGTTGAAGGGAATTAATGAAAAACATAAAGTTGCTCTTGTTACCACTTGTCAAGATGTAAAGGCAGTTGACCGAGTTAATAAAGAAACTTTTTTTCCTATCTATCAAGTAGACCAGAATCCAGGACATATGGATGGAGTCTATATTGGATTATCTACACCATTTGAAGGTGGTTTATTTGATGAGTGTGATTATGTATTACATTTTCACGGAGATGTAGAGACTCCACCAGACTATATAGATCTTCTCTATATGGGAGTAAAGGGAAAGTATAAAGTAGGTAGTCAACCTAGACAATGGATGTTTGATAGAGATGGTAAATTTATAGATGGTAAATCAGTTCCATTTCACACTTCATTTTTTATTATAGAAACTCAGTTGGGTAAGAGTATATTTAAATGGGGAAGATTGGATGAGTACAAGAATATGTCTATACAGAATGGTCATCCAGACAGTCACTTTGAAACTATGATGTATGCGGCTTTGAGTGAATATAATTTTGATTATGATAAAGATTTATATCATACAGACTCAGTATTGAAATTGCAATCTTTGTATGGAACTGATCCAGTATATTATAATTTTACATTTCCAGATTCTAAAACTATTCATCATGATGAAAGAGGAAATATAAAGTGAGTAAGAAACCAGATAATGTTGCAGATACTCCTGGAATATTACCTTACGGAAGTAATGTAGGTGCGCCAGCCATTAAACCAACTGACGTAGATACTTGGAAAAGTGAAAAAATATCTAAGACTAATCATTATTTCAAAGCTAGGTATAATGAAATAAAAGAAGAATATAGAAAGTTAATTGAAGCTTATGAGTGGAGTAAGTTGGTATTTAGTTCAGATTTTAAGTTTGAACCAATAAAAGGACATACATATTATTTGTATCAGAGAGAAACAGGATTGTTTTTATCTTTGATAGAACCTGACCAATGGAATCAGATATTTATAGGAGCATTCAAATTAGATTCTAATGATAAATGGGAAAAAGTAGATGAAGTTAATTAGTTTTGTAATCCCATCACGTAATAATAAGAAATATTTAGAATGGTCATATAATAGTATAAGAAAGAACCTTGGTTATACTCACGAGATTTTATTAGCGGATGATTTTTCTACAGACGGTACTTGGGAGTATTTACAAGAAGTAAAAGATAAAGATATAAATGTACAAATATTCAGAAATGAAGGTCCAGTTAGACAAGGTATTGTATATTGGTATGATTTTTTATGTGAGAAGGCTTCCAACGATATAGTTATGTTTTTACACGCAGATATGTATGCTTGCCCAAATTTAGATACAGAGATATTGAAACATTTGGAAAGAGGTACAGTCGTAAGTGCAACAAGAATAGAACCACCACTACATCCAGATGGTCCAGAAAAGATATTAGAAGACTTCGGAATAGAACCTGAAGAATTTGATGAATTAGGACTTATGAAGTTTTTAGAAGAGAAAACTCCCTGGACAAAGATTATTGAACAAGAAGTGGAAGAAACTACAGAGGGTATATTTGCGCCATGGGCAATTTATAAAGAGGACTATGAGAAGGTTGGTGGACATGATGAACTGTTTGCACCTCAATCCAAAGAGGACTCGGATATATTTAATAGAATGCATTTATTAGATTATAAATTTGTTCAAACTTGGAAAGGTTTAGTATATCATATGACTAGTCGTGGAAGTAGATTCAATCCAATGTCTGGTGGTGCACCAGGTAAAGATAGTCCTGAGTGGATACATACTACTACTAAGAATATGAGAAATTTTATTCGTAAGTGGGGAACAATGGTACAACACGATGAAATGATGAAACCTATTGTATCACCAAAATATGATATAGGGTTTGTAGTTGAGAATTGTGACACAAATATGTTAAAAGAATTAGAGCCATGGTGTAGTGATATATACGGTGATTGGGTAGGACATAAAGGTTATGGAGTAAACAAATATATTGAAGAAGAACAAAAAAATACTCTAATTGATTTGAGTAAGAAGATCCATTCAGATCATATTGAACCAAAGAATGATATAGTGGTTAGATTTGATGCAAATAAATTAAATGTAAATAATTTTCAAATTATAGTTAAATTATCAGATATACTTAAAGATTCGGGAGAAGTAGGTGAAATGGAATTTGAAATATTTAAGTTTAATATAAAGTCAATGAAAACTTATGAAAAAGAATTGATATGAAAATATTAGTAACAGGTGGTGCTGGTTTTATAGGTACTAATTTGATAAAGAGATTATTAAAAGATGGACATAAGGTAGTTTCTTTAGATAACTATTCTACAGGTAAAAAAGAAAATGAACAAAAGGGTTGTAAATATTTTGATGTAGATTTAAGACTAACAAAAGATTATTCATTCTTTATGGATAACCCAGATGTGATATTTCATATTGCCGCATTACCAAGAATTCAACCATCATTTGAAGCCCCAAGTATTACATTTAATTCAAATGTGGTTAGTACTCAAAATATATGTGAGTGGGCAAGGACTAATGGAAATATTCCTGTAGTATATGCAGGGTCATCTTCAATACACGGAGATAAATACGCTAACCCATATACCTTTACCAAATGGTTAGGTGAAGAGGTTTGTAAGATGTATTCTAATATATTTAAATTACCTGTTACTATATGTAGATTTTATAATGTATATGGACATCACCAGGCTTCAGATGGAGCGTATTGTAATGTATTGGGTATTTTTGAGAGACAATATAAAAATGGAGAACCTTTAACCATTACAGGAGATGGAGAACAACGAAGAGATTTTACTAATGTGGAAGATATAGTAGATGGGTTGATAAGAGTAAGTAATCGTTTAACTTTATTTAAAGGGGGACATATTGCAGGTGAAGAATTTGAATTTGGTAATGGGAAAAATTATTCAATTAATGAGTTAGTGGAAGGATTTGGAAAGGAATATCCAAAAGAATATATACCTAAATGGGAAGGTGAAGTGAGAGAAAGTTTGTGTGTTGATAAGAAAGCTATAAAAGAATTAGGTTGGAACCCCAAAGGTGATATCATACAGTTTATAAGAGAAAATTATATAATTTAGCGATATGTTATACTATTTATTATTAGAGGGAGATTCTGAAAAAGATGTTTACTTTGATTCAAACGTTTTGGGAGAAGAAAGTTTTGGTAAGTTTTATCCAGAGAAGGGATTTGGGGCTCTTATGAATATAAATGATAGAAAACCTGAATTGTTAGAAAAAATAACAGTTAAGAAAGAAACAGGCGAAGTTATAACATTAGATCAATTTATTGATGTAATCGCAACCTTAAAAATACAAAAAAATGCTTGACTTATATAGCATTTTATGCTTATATTATAGTGTTAGTTAAATTGAAATAAATATATTTACAATGAATACTAATACTAAAGATTGGTTAGATTTTGCTGATGAGTTGGAAGAAGAAACGGTGAAAGTAGAAATAAAACAGAAAATTAACCATAAAGAAAAAACACATAATAAAAAAGAATGGAAAGGTATAAAGAAAGACCTTGAAAAGAAAAATGTTAAAAAGGAATGGAATACAAAAAG